>Ga0209581_1000032_pt1:275000-547503 | contig 547503 bp, 506 predicted proteins | sample Coa_R2_FD_187160 | JGI IMG/M metagenome (GOLD analysis project Ga0209581, IMG submission 187160) | Surface soil microbial communities from Centralia Pennsylvania, which are recovering from an underground coalmine fire - Coalmine... | ecosystem: Environmental > Terrestrial > Soil... | reverse complement strand
CGCAAGAGGTCAAGGATTTTCTGCGCGACTATTACATCCGCTATTCGGGTCCGGCCGGGATGACCGAGCAGGACGACATGGAAAATTGGAACTATGCGCATGCCGCCAGCCGCGGCGTGATCGCCCGTCGCTTCCCCTATAATTACGAGCAGGGGGGCGGCACCGAGATCAGGAATTACGAATGGGAAGGCTTTCGCCTGCCTGGGGTTGTCGTCGACCTGACCGCGGCCAAATCGAGCGAGCACAATCTGCGCAACCTCTATCGCCGCTGGGCGCAATTCATGGAGGCCGAGGATTGGGATGCGCTGATGTCCGCTCCGGGGCGCGTGCCCGAAGCCGCCGAGTGAGGGCGGTCGCCCGGTCGGCGGGTGCGGGCGACACGGACGCACCGAGCGATCTCAGGCGGCGCCGCCGGGGATCGTCAGCGCGATCAACCGGCCCGCGGCATTCTCAAGCGTGTTGAGCCGGCGGCAGGCATCGATCAAGGCCGCGAATTGGCTCTCTGAAATCGCCAGGCCCGGGGCGACGCCGCGGATGCGCCGCGCCTCTTCCTCGAAATCCCAGATGAATTCGCGCCCGGTTCCTTCCCGCGTAAAGTGGCGGCCGTCTTTCAAGAATATCGTGATCCGGGGGCCGAACAGGGTGCGGCGCACGGTCGGGATCAAGCTGACGCGGTGCATCAATTCGAGCACTTGCGGAGGGTCGCTCTCGCCCGCCCCCGGCCGGTCGCCGCGCAATAGCGGATAGCCGCGCGCGACCGCGCCATAAGCGGTGAAATATTGCGTGCTGCCGATCTCGGGCGGGTTGTCGATGCCGCGGCTGGGAAAGGCCGGGCTCGGATATTCGGTTTCGAGCCAATTGACGAGCGCCTCGATCCGGTCGATCTGCTCTGGGCGGATGTCGTGTTCTTCGCACAGCCGGGCCGTGACATCGACATGGGCGATGTTGTAGCCGGCGGTCGAATAGATCCGGTACAGGGTCTCGAGAAAAATCCAGTCCTGCCCCAAGCGCGCGGTGATCGCGGCGATGTCGGTGCGGTTCAAGCCGGTGAAGCTGTAGCGCAATTCGCCGCGGTTGTTGCCGGTATAGGAATGGTAAAAACCGGCCTCGCCTTCGAGCGTGGTTTCGCCCCCGGGGGTGCCGTGCCGGGCCAGCGCCACGGCGAGCAGGGCGTTGCGCACCGCACCGCCTTCGCGCAACGAGCGGCCGCCGCTGCGCGCGCCTTCGAGATTGCCGGCGGCCAGATTGACGCATTGCGCGATCGCCCCGTGGATCTGCTCGGCATTGAGCCCGCCCAGTTTGGCGGCGGCGATCGCGGCGCCAAAAATGCCGAAGACCGGGCCGGCGTGAAAGCCGCGGGCCATGACGCTCGGAATGAACTCCGCCGCCATCCGCTCCATGACCTCGTAGCCGGCGGCGACCGCGGTCAGAAACGCCCTGCCGGAAGCGCCGGAAATCTCGCCTGCGACCAATGCCGCGGGCAGGATCGCCGTGCCCGGATGGGTCAGCATGCGGAAGGTGTCCCATTTGCCGCCGGCGAAAATCGTCTCGCAATTGACAAAAGCGGCACCGGCCTTGGTCAGCTTTGCGCCATGGCACAACACGGTCGCGACCCCGCCGCCGCCCGCTTCTTCCTGCTGCATCATCGCCAGCGCCTGGCGGCTCGCCGGCATGTCATGCGCGACCAATGCCGAGGCGAGCGCCTGTAACGTCACCCCTTTTGCCCGGTCGACGACCGCGGCCGGCAGGTCTTCATAGGCAAGATCGGCGACGAATTGGGCGAATTCCCGGCTTAGCGACATGGCACGGCCTCATCTGTTCGGGGGCGATCGTCCGGTGGAGGGCGGGCTCGGCACTCCGGTCGTGGGCAGGAACCTGGCGCGCCTCAGGACCGAGGTTGGCGCGGCACCCATCTGCCGTCGATGCGGCCCAGCATCACCTTTTCGACCGGATATTCGTCGTCGACGGTATATTCGTAACAGCGAATGGCGTCGGCCTCGGGATAGGCGGCCTCGATCGCCGCCAGCGCCTCGGCCAGCGATTCGAAATCGCCCGCATAGCGCAGGCGGCTGTTCCACACATCCGTATAGGCGCGGCTCAGCCGGCCGCGTTCGGGCACGTCGGTTTCGGGTATGCGGTCGATATAGGCGGTGATTTCGATTCTCGGCGGCACCGCGGCGCGCGTCTCGTCGCGGGTCACCTCGACGCGGAAGGTCAGATACGCCATTGCCGATCGGTTCCTCTGAATTATGGGCGTTCTTGTGCCAGTGCGCCGGCCGGGGCGGCGAGAAGCAGGGCTCGGCAAGCGACTTAGCGCAATTCCGGAAAATCGTCCTCCCAGAACTCCCGCTCGGCCCGGGTGGTGCCGCCCTGTCGAGCGGCCTCGGCGGAGCGCAATTCGACGCGGCGGATCTTGCCTGAAATGGTTTTCGGCAATTCGGCAAACTCGATCCGCCGTACCCGCTTGAACGGGGCGAGATGCGCGCGGATATGGCGAAAGATCGCGAGCGCCGTGTCGCGGCTGGCGGGGTGGTCGGCGGCCAGCGCGATAAACGCTTTCGGCACCGCCAGCCGCAGCGGATCGGGCGAGGGTACCACCGCGGCCTCGGCCACCGCCGGGTGTTCGATCAACGCGCTTTCGAGCTCGAACGGGCTGATCCGGTAGTCGGAAGCTTTGAACACATCGTCGGCCCGCCCGACATAAGTCAGATAACCTTCGCCATCGACCATCGCCACATCGCCGGTCCGGTAAATCGCACCGGACAAAGGCTGCAGGCTGCCATCATCGCGCTGATAACCCTGCATCAACCCCAGCGGCGGCGGATCGAGGGCAAGACACAATTCGCCCTCGTCGCAATCGGTCCCGTCATTGTCGAGCAGGCGCACGCCGTATCCCGGCGCCGGTTTGCCCATTGCCCCGGGCTTGACGTTTTGCCCCGGGAAATTGCCGACCTGCAGCGTCGTCTCGGTCTGGCCATAGCCGTCGCGCACGGTCAGCCCCCAGGCCGCCCTGACCTGCTCGATGACCTCCGGGTTCAGCGGCTCGCCCGCACCGACCACTTCGCGCAGCCCGACCTTCCAGGCGCTCAAATCCTCTTGGATCAGCATTCGCCACACGGTCGGCGGCGCGCAAAACGTCGTGACCCGATGACCCACGATCGCGTCGAGCAGCCGCCTGGCGTCGAAACGCGCCTGGTTGACCATCAACACCGTCGCGCCCGCATTCCACGGCGCAAAAACACAGCTATAGGCGTGCTTGGCCCAACCCGGCGAGGAGATGTTGAGGTGCACATCGCCCGGCTGCACGCCGAGCCAATACATCGTCGACAGATGCCCGACCGGGTAACTCTGATGGCTATGCAGCACCAGCTTTGGTTTCGCGGTGGTGCCCGAGGTGAAATACAATAGCAGCGGATCGCTCGCCTTGGTCTCGCCCTCGGGCGCAAAATCGGCCGGCGCGGCATAGCCCTCCTCCCAGCGGTGCCAGCCGGGGGCGGCGCCGCCGACCGCAATTTTGCCGTACGGGCCGGGGATATCGGCAAATTTGCCGACACTGTCGGCCCCGGCGACGACATGCCGAACCCGGCCGCGGGCAAAGCGGTCGATCAGGTCCTCGCGGGTCAACAAGGTCGTCGCCGGCACCAGCACCGCGCCGAGTTTCATCGCCGCCAGCATGCATTCCCAGAGCGGCGCCACATTGCCGAGCATCATCAGCACCCGGTCGCCGCGCGCGACGCCGAGGGACCGCAAATGGTTGGCTAGGCGGTTGGAGCGCTCGGCCAATGCGGCGAAAGTGAGTCGGGTTTCGCCGCCGCCTTCCTCGACAATCCACAGCCCCAGGCGGTCGTTGCCCAGAGCCATCGGATCGAAATAGTCGAGCGCCCAATTGAACCGATCGAGCACCGGCCAGCGGAAATCGCGGTAAGCGGTGTCGTAATCTTCGCGATGCGCGAGCAGAAACGCCCGTGCCTGCAAAAACGCCGCCGCCGACATGTGCTTCCTCCCTCGAAGTGTCGTCTGTGTTGCGCCGATCATAACCCAAACCAGGGCATCGGCGACCGGCAGCCGCTCGGCGGCGCAAGCCGCGCCACGGCGAGCCGCTCGGCGGCGAGCCGGCTGCACGCCGACCCTCGCGACCCTCCCCCGCGAAAAACGCCATGCCAGGCGACAGGCGAGCGCCGGTCGCGCCGATCAGTGGACAAAGAGTTTGACGAGGATCGCAATCTGCAGCGCGTACATGATCGCGATCTGCCATTGCAGCAGCCGGATATCGGACTTGACCGCTTCGATATCGGCTTTCAGTTCGGTCCTGACGGCGGCGATATCGGCTTTCAGTTCGGTCCTGACGGCGGCGATATCGGCCTTGAGTTCCGCTCTGACGGCGGCGATATCGACCTTGACCAATTCGACATCGCCCTTGGTCGCGACATCGCCGCCGAGTGCTGCGTTCAGCGCTTCGGCGGTGGCCTCCGCGGCGGGTTCGGTGAAGCCGCCGCGGTCGCGCAACGCCCGCGCCAGTCTCAAGGTGTCGATGACCGCCATAGCGCCTTATATCGCCCGGCTTTGCTACGGCTCAAGCCAATCGCCCGGGGCCGCGCGCATCGCCCGGACCCAGCGCTACCGGCGTGAGGCCCGGCTCACGGTTTCAAATGGCGGGCGAAAAACGCCGTCGCATCGGCCCACAATTCATGCGCCGGGCCTTCGCGGTAGCTCGGCCGGTAGTCGGCGAGAAAAGCGTGGCCGGCGTTTTTGTAAATCTTGGTCGTGACCTCCTTGTGGGCGGCCTCGGCCCGCTTTTTGAGTTCCTCGGCGAGCGCCACATTCGGGTTCTGGTCTTCCTCGCCAAACACCGCAAATAACGGGCAGTGCAGTTGCGAGACAAGGTTCAAGACCGGGGTCGGCCGTGCCGGGCTGTGCGCCGCATCGGGGGTGGCGCGGTCGATGAACCCGCCCCAGCAATCGACCGCCGCATCGACTTTGCTGCTCCAGCAGGCAAACAGCAGCGTGTGCCGCCCGCCGGAGCAAAAGCCGATCGCACCGACTTTGCCGGTCGCGCCCGGTAGCCCGCGCAGATAATCGGCCGCCGCTTCGAGATCCTGCACCGCCTCGATGTCGGGCTTGCCGAACATGACCGGAAAGACGGTGTTGATGTCATTCGGGTCGGCGGGACCGCCCTTGCGCGCGTAAAGATCGGGGGCGAGCGCGTTGTAGCCGATATTGGCAAAGCGCCGGGCGATATCGCGGATATGTTCGACCAGGCCAAAGGCCTCGTGGATCACGACGATGCCGGGATAATTGCCGGGCGTGGCGGGGCGTGCCAGATAGCCCCCGATCGTGTCGCCGCCGCTTTTGAGCTCGATATTTTCGCCGCGCACGCGGCTCGGATCGGTTACCGCACCGGGTATGTTGGCCATGTCCGGTCCTCCATCGGTTTCGCGGCGACGAGCATAGCACCAAGGACGAAAGCGCTGCTATGATGCCTCCCCGATCAGCGAGGGGAGGACCCGATGCCCGATACCGCGACGATGGCCAAGCCGGCACAGGCAGCGACGCCAAAGATGAAGGTGGCGGTCACCAGCGCCAAGGCGCCCGATTATGTCGAGGGCCGGCGCACGTTCTTTAAATACCGTGACCTCGGGGTGACGCAAGCGAGCCAAGGGTGGATGCGCGCCCAGGTGATGCAGGCGGTCACCGGCATGACCCAGCCGACCGGCTGGCACTATCATGTCTGCGACGGCCAGTTCGTCTATGCGCTCAAGGGCTTTGTCGAGCTCGAATTCGAGGATGGCAGCCGCTGCCGGCTTGAAGCGGGCGACAGCTGTTTCATCCCGGGCGGCATGAAACACAACGAGATCCGCACCTCGGACGATGTCGAAATCCTCGAGGTCTGCCTGCCGGCGAATATGGGCACCGTGCCCTGCGACCCGCCGGCCACGAGCGGCTGAGCGGCAACCGGCTTGCGGCGTGTCGCCGATCGGCTAAGATCGGCGCTGAGGCGGGTGTAGCTCAATGGCAGAGCAGGAGCTTCCCAAGCTTCTGACGGGGGTTCGATTCCCCTCACCCGCTCCACCGAATTAAATACCGGGGGACCGATCGCGCGTCGCGCGCCGGTTTTGGGCATCCCGCAAGGGCGTGCGGGCCGCCGGCCGCGAGAGGTGAGGGGGCGTCAGCCCCCCGCTAGGGCCGTGCCGTCTCAGGCCGGGCGGCTACTCGGCGGCCATCAGCGGTTCGAGCGGGCTGCCTTCCTTTTGCAATTCGTCGAGCCGACCCTGCTGCACGAGCCGGCCTTGCTCCATGACCAGGATTCGGTCAAAGGCCGAGGCCAGGCGCGGCCGGTGCAGGCTGCACACCAGACTGCGGTCTTTGAGTTCGTTCTTGACGCGGTCGATAATCGTGCTCTCGGTGGCGCCGTCGAGCACCGCGGTCGCGTCGTTGAAAATGACCAGGTCGGGGCGCTTCAACAACGCCAGCGCAATCGCAACCTTCTGCCGCTGCGCCTCCGACAGACGCAATCCGCCGGTGCCGACCGGGTAATCGAGCCCGACCGAGATCAGGGTGCGGCGCAGATCGAGCTCGTCGAGCACCTCGCCCATCGCCGCGTTGACGCGCTCGCGACTGCCGGCCTCGCCGCGCAAAATCGTCCCGAACAGCACATTTTCCTGGATCGAGGCGGCGGCGTTGTAGCGCTCGGGGTCGAAAAACTCGACCGCGCTGCGCAGCCCGGCCGGCAGGCCCGAGGCGAATTTGTGTCGCGCCGCGAGAATGCGCTGCTGCAAGGCCTCGTCGAGCAGGCCGAGCGGGTCGCGCGCCGCGACCAGCCTGAGGCCGAGACCGAGCAACCGCGCGTGCTCGTCGGCGGGCAGGTCATGGATTCCGGTCTTATCGATGCGGCCGACAATCCGCTCGAAGATCGGCAACTCATCGGCGCCGAGAAAACTGAACTCCTCGAAGATCTGGTGGCCCGGCTCCATCCCGGCGAACAGCTCGACGCTGGTCCGCGCCAGTTTTTCACCGATGCGCACGAGATCGTCGGTGAGCCGCAATTCGTCGAGCACCCCCTGGACATAGCGGTTGCGGGCCAGCCCCTCGCCCTCGAAGATCGGGCCGATCGCGGTGCCGAACAGCAAATTGGCGCCGATCGAGGAATTCAGGTTGTAGCGGTCGGGGGCAAAGCGTTCGACCAGGTGGTCGAGGCGATTGGCGGCGAGCCGCTCGGCCAAGACGCGGCGCGCTTCGACCAAGCGGGCGGCGATCGCGGGTTGCTCCTCGGGGTTGATGCGGCCGCGCAGGCCCAGATGGTAGATGTCGTCATCGAGATCGACCAGCCGCAGCACTTCATGGATCCGCTCTTCGAGCCCGGCCTGGTCGGACACGCCGGCGAGCTCGTAATCGATCCAATCGGCGTCGATGTCATAGGGGCTGTTGGCCGATTGCCGCGCCTCGGCGACGCGCCGGCTGCGTTCGCTTTTGTCGCCGGCACTGCCTTCGTCGGTGACTTCGCGCGGGGTATGGCGCAGCCCCAAGAGCAGATTGTCGCGCACGCTGGCCGATAAGAGGCAGGTCGTCGGCCCGACATAGCCGATGCGACGGCCGGTCACCGCAAACGGAAGCAGCGTGATGTCGGCGCCGCCGATGGTCAGCCGGCCGCCGGTCGGGGTTTCGAGCCGCGCCATCAATTGCGGCAGCGTGTTGCGGCCGCTATTGCTGGCGCCGACGATGGCGATATCGGTGCCGACCGGAAAGTTGAAATCGACCCCTTCGAGCAGATGGATGCCATCGGCGTCGACGACATCGACATGGCTGGCCACGACCTCGCCGCTGAGCGGCTCGACCCGTTCCGGCCGCTCGAGCAGCAGCCGCCGATCGAGCATCTCGGCGACATGGAACTGCTCGACAACCTGCTCGTATTTGATCGCGACATCCTGCTGGTTCTGGTAATAGTCGAGCAATTCTTTCCACGGTGAGGACATGTCCTTGTAGGCGGCGAGCACCGCGACCAGCGCGCCGAACGACAGGCTGTGCTTGATGACGAAATAACCGCCGATCGCGAAGAAGAAAAACGGCGTCAGGTTGTTGATCAGATTATTCAGAAATTTGACAAAGAATTTACGGTTGTAGATCTCCAGACGGATGTCATAGATTTCTCCGAGCCTCCGGGAAATTTCCGCCAGCTGATACTGGGCGCCGTCGTTGACGCGGATCTCGGTGCGGGCGGCAATCGTCTCGCCGATGCGATCGGACAGCCCTCTGATCTTGCGCACCCGGGTGCGGCCCAAGGCGCGGATGACCCGCTGCATCTTCGGGATCAAATAGCCTTGCAGCGGGTAAAAGGCGAGCGCCGCGGCGCCCAGCACCGGGTTCTGCATGAACATGAAAAACAGAATGGTCAGCAGCGTGCCGGCCTGCGAAATCGGCACCGCAAACGCCTCGCCGACAAAGCCGCCGACCGGCTCGAGCTCGGCGGTGATCATCGCGACAATCTGCCCCGAAGCGACGCGGTCGAAATGGTGCAGCGGGAAGCGCAACACCCGCTCATAGAGCTCGTAGCGCAGCCGGCGCAGCATGCGTTCGCCGAGCTGCCCTTTCTTGACGTTGACGTGCAGTTTGAACCAGCCGTTGATCAGAATGAGCGTCAGAAACATCCCGCACAAGACAAGCAAATAAGGGATCTGCTGGAGTTCCAGACCGAAATAGGATTGGGGAAAATGCTTACCCGAGATGGCGCGGTTGATGATTTGCTTGGGCAGATCGAGCGACCAATAGAGAAAGGGAAATGACAGCAGCGTCATCGCCACAACGTAGATTTGATCGCGCCAGCTGTAGCGGATAATGAAACCGTACACCGAGGGTTCGAGACCGTCTCCAGTCCGCGGCGGCAGCAGCCGGCGCACGAACGGAAATTGCGGGAATCTTGCCGCAAGCGCCGAGGCAATGTTCCATCGGAGCTTCATCTACACCTCTCTGCCCTGCCGCCGGTTGCCGCCGGCGGCCGATCTGGTCGCGACATGCGCCGCTCGCGCCGGCCGCGTCGATCGCGTCGCAGCGCTTGGCGCCATCGGAACTTTTGCACCTCGGCGCGTTTTCTCCAATAGACGTGGCGGGAGCAAGGACCGCCACCCGGCACATTTCATTCGAGGTCGCGTGACGTGAAATGAAAATAGGCAAAATTCGCGCGGTTTGGACCGGCACCGCTTGCGCCATTTTGCTGCTGGGACCGATCCTGGCGGCGGCTGACGCCGAACCGGCGGCCGGCGGCAATGGCCTGACCCGCGGCCCGCAAGCGGCCGATATGGTTGCGCTGCCGAGCCTTGCCCCGCTGGCCGTACACGTGTTGCCGGCGGTCGTCAACATTTCCGTTGAATTGAACCAACAAGCCGCCCTCAAGGACCTCGGCAGCGATCAAAGCCAGGATAATTCCGCCGGCAACAACATCCCCTTCCCGCAATTTGGCCCAACCCCGTTCGACCAATTTTTGCACCGTTTCTTTGAGCAACCCTTTCCGCAACCGCAACCGGGCCGGGAGACCATCGCCCTCGGCTCGGGGTTCATCATCGATCCGCGCGGCTATGTCGTCACCAACAACCATGTCGTCGCCAACGCCGAGAAGGTGACGGTGATCCTGCAGGACCAGAGCCGCTATCCGGCCAAGGTCGTCGGGCGCGACACCCGGACCGATCTGGCGCTGCTGAAGATCAACGCCGACAAGCCGCTGCCCTATGTCGGCTGGGGCGACAGCAGCAAAGTCCAAGTCGGCGATTGGGTGGTCGCGGTCGGCAACCCGTTTGGCCTCGGCGGCACCGTGACCGCGGGCATCGTCTCGGCGATCGGGCGCAACATCAACGAAGGGCCTTATGACGACTTTCTGCAGATCGATGCGCCGATCAATCGCGGCAATTCCGGTGGTCCGACTTTTGACCTTGCCGGCCGGGTCATCGGCATCAACACCGCAATCTATTCGCCGTCGGGCGGCTCGGTCGGGATCGGGTTCGCGATCCCGTCCAACCTCGCCAAATACGTGATCGGGGAACTCGAAGCCCACGGTAAAGTCACTTGGGGCTGGCTTGGGGTCTCCATCCAGAACCTGACGCCGACCATCGCCAAGAGCCTCGGGCTCAACCCCAACCATCCTGAAGGCGCGCTTGTCGCTTCGGTCATCAGCGGCAGCCCCGCCGACAAGGCCGGCATCAAACCGGGCGACGTGGTTGTCGCGGCCGGCGACCATCCGATCCATGACGCGCACGATCTGCCGCGCATCGTCGCCGAAACGCCGATCGGAACCCGCTTGGCGATCACCGTCGAACGCGACGGGAAGCAGCGCCAACTCGCCGCCGAAATCGCCCCGATGCCGGCGAAATATGCCGCGGCCGAACCCAACCAAGGCGGCGCCGGGGCGCCGGCGAGCGCGCTGGGCATGCAGCTCGAGCCGCTGACCCCCGAGCTGCGCCGGCAGCTCAAAATCGGGGCCAATGTCAACGGGGTCGTGGTCGCCCAGATCGCCCCCGACAGCCCGGTCGCAGCGATGGGGGTGGAGGCCGGAGATGTGATCCAGTCGATCGACCAGAAGCCGGCGACAACCCCGCAGGCGGCCGCGGCGGCGCTGACGGCGGCGGCCCGACGGGGCAACATTCTGCTGCTGATCGACCGCGGCGGGACCAGCATGTTTGTCGGCCTGTCGATCAACAACGGCGGGTCGCACGGCACCGGCTGAGGGGTAGCGCGCCCCGCCCTCAACCGTAATTGCGGCCGGGCGCGCTCACCGCCGCCATGCCGGCGGCCGCCCCGGAAATCTGCAAGCCCGCCATTCCGGCAACAGCCGCTCCGAAACCGCCCCGGGCCGACTATATCTATCGGCGCAACCAGGGGAGGGGCGGATGGCGGAGTTTGCGGGCAGCCATGTGGTCGTGACCGGCGGGACGGGCGCGCTCGGCCGCGCGGTCGTCGGCGCCTTGCGGACGGCGGGCGCCATCTGTCATGTGCCCAATTTGGTGGCGGCCGAGCTCGCCGACTGGCCCTTTGCCAATGATCCCGGGGTTCATGTCACCCGCGGCGTCGATGTCGCCGACGAAGCCGCGGTCGCGGGCTTTTACGGCGCATTGCCGCCCTTATGGGCCTCGATCCATTTGGCCGGCGGGTTCGCGATGGCGCCGATCGCCGAGATCACGGCCGATGATTTTCGCGCTCAGCTGCGCATGAATGCGCTGTCGGCGTTTTTGTGCTCGGCCGCCGCGGTCAAGGCGATCCGCGCGCGCGGCCAGCCCGGTCCGGACGGGGCCAAAGGCGGGCGCATCGTCAATGTCGCCGCACGCCCCGCGCTTGAACCACGGCTTGGCGCCGGCATGGTCGCCTACGCCGCGTCCAAAGCAGCGGTGGCGGCGCTGACCCAGGCGCTGGCCCAGGAGACCGCCGAAGAGGAGATCTGGGTCAATGCCGTGGCGCCGTCGGTCCTCGACACACCGGCCAACCGCAGCGCGATGCCCGACGCCGATTTCGCGAAATGGGTGGCCCCGGCCGAGCTGGCGCGGCTGATCGCCTTTCTCGCCTCGCCGCAAAATCGCGTCACTCGCGGCGCGGTCATTCCGGTCTATGCCGGCGCCTGACCGGGCCCTCGCCACCGGCCCGCGGTTAATGCGTCGCAAAAATTGCAAAACTGTTATGCATCAGGGTATTAGGTTATTTTATATTGCGACGCAGCAGAAGGATGCCTATAACATGCGGGTAGCGGTTTAGGCAGAGGCTGTGATGAAGCACCAAATGGGGCGTTTCGAGCGCATCGCCAGCGAGATGAACGCATGGCTGCTGGCCTTCGCGATCGGTCTCGGCACACTCGACCTGACCGTGCTGGTGGCCAAGGCGCTGCCGCCCTTGCCGCAGACGCCGATTGCCGCCGATGAGGGCGACCATGGCGGAGCGCAGGTCTCGGCTCCGGCGCATCAAAGCCACAACTGAAATCCCTTCTTAATGTTGAGGCCTGGCCGGGTCACGGCCCGGCGGCCCGTTCCGCCGCCCCGGACCCGGTTGGCGATCCCCGTGTCCATCCCCCGGCGCGATACCCGGAGGGCGGCAAGCGGGAAACGCGAACCGCGTACACGCGCATCGGTCAAGACCCGCACCAAGCGGGCCCGTGACCGACGGCGGTCGCGCGCCTATTTGCCCGGGACGACGCTGCGCCGCCCAAAGGTGATCGGGACCGGATGGCGCCGGCGGCGGCGGGTTTCGGCCTCGGCCTCGGCGGCACGCTGTTGCAAGGCCTCGCGGTCGGCCTCGTCGATCGTCGCCTGGGTACGGACCAAACACGCGGTCGGGCACCGGGTCACGCCGTGGGTTCGGATGAAGGCCGCAATCTGCGCATCGTATTCGCTGTGTGACATGTTCGTGCTCCCCAAACGAGCGCTCCTGCGCAAGTCGCCTGATGAGGCTAACCCGAGTGCGAGAAATACTCCGCAAAATTTATGGTTAACCTTTGCTTAATCGTGGTTAACGGGTCTTGCTCTGTCTCATCGCCGCGCGAAACCTGCCTCACCCCCGCTCATCTCTGTCTCCGCGACAGGCGCGCGCGCCATTCAACAAGCGTTTGATTCCATGGGTCGACGCCGGGTGCCGGGGGCCGCTGCCCGGCGGGCGCGGGCCGCGCGGCGAGGGCGCGATCGAGGCGGGCCGACCCCCGCACAGAGCGCGCCGGGCAGGGGGCAAGCGCGGCAAATGATGCTATTTTGCGGCCCCCTTGAGCGGCATGCGCTCGAACCACAGGAGAGCCGAGAATGGCAGAGACCCCCTACCAGACCGCGCTGATCGTCGGCGCCGGCCACGGCCTCAGCGCCGCCCTGGCGCGGGTTTTCGCACGCGACGGGATGCGGGTGGCGCTGGCCGCGCGCGACATTGCCAAACTCGCGCCGCTCTGCGCCGAAACCGGCGCCCGCGCCTTTGCCTGCGACGCCGTCGACCCGGCCCAGGTTGCGGCCCTGTTTGCCGCGGTCGACGGGGCGATCGGCGCCCCCGAGGTCGTCGTCTACAATGCCAGCGCCCGGGCTCGCGGCCCGGTTGCCGAACTCGTTCCGGCCGAGGTCGAGCGCGCCCTCATGGTCAGCGCCTATGCCGGCTTTCTGGTCGCGCGCGAGGCGGTGATCCGGATGCAGCCCAAAGCTCACGGCGCGGTGCTGTTCACCGGCGCCTCGGCCAGCGTCAAGGGCTACCCGCTTTCGGCGCCGTTCGCGATGGGCAAATTCGCGTTGCGCGGCCTCGCCCAAAGCATGGCCCGCGAACTGGCGCCGCAAGGCATCCACGTCGCCCATTTCGTCATCGACGGCGCCATTCGCAATCCGGGCCGGGTCGAGCCGCCCGACAAGCCCGACAGCATGCTCGATCCGGCCGCGATCGCCGCGACCTATCTCAATGTGCTCCATCAACCGCGCTCGGCCTGGACCTGGGAGGTCGAGCTGCGGCCGTGGGTCGAACGCTTCTGAGGCGGGCGGCGAGCGGCCAGGCACGGCCGGCCGCGGGCGCCGGCGTCATTCGCGGGGCGGCGCCATCGCCGCCATCCAATTGGCGGCGCTGAACCCATGTTCGAGGCCGAGGCCCGCTGGCTCGCCGCCGCCCTCGACCGCTTTGCGCCGGCGCGGCTGTCGCCGTTGCTCAATCTCGGCAGCAGCACGGCCGCGTTTCGCCAACAGGTCCAGCCCTGGACCGAGCTGCAGCTGTTCCGTCCGTTGCGCGCCCGCGGCATCGAGGTGGTCCATGTCGATCGGCGCGAGGGGCCCGGTATCGATGTCCGCGCCGATCTGACCGATCCGGGCGACCTCGCGCGGCTGCGCGCCCTCGCGCCGCGCGCGTTGTTGTGCTGCAACCTGCTCGAACATGTGGTCGATCCCGGCCGCCTCGCCGGTGACTGCCTCGACCTGCTGCCGGCGGGCGGTCTTGTCTTTGTGACCGTCCCGTTCAGCTATCCCTATCACCGCGACCCGATCGACACGATGCTGCGGCCCGGGCCGGATGCGCTGCAGGCCTTGTTTGCCGGCGCGCCGATGGTCGCCGGCGAAATCATCGGCGTCGGCCTGTCGTATCGCGACGAGGTGCGCCGCCGGCCGTGGCTGTTGTTGCGTCACCTCGCCCGGCTGCCGGCGCCGTTCCTGTCATGGACGCGATGGAAGCGGTCGATGGCCAAGCTCTATTGGCTGGCGGCCGAATACCGCGTCACCTGCGCGATTTTCGAAAAACCTTGAGGCGAGCGCCGTCGGCTCCTGTTCACGGCGGCGATCGGCCGGTCGTTCGGCCGTTGTGAGGGCACGGGGCAGATCGTTACAATCGCCGCATGCGCGTGCTCTACCATACCTTGCTTTCTCCGGCGTGCCGCAAGGTGCGCGTCATCCTGCGGGAAAAGAACCTCGATTTCACGCTGAAGGCGGAAAAGACCTGGGAACGCCGGCCGGAATTTCTCGCCCTCAACCCGGCCGGCGAGGTGCCGGTGCTGATCGAGCCCGACGGGGCGGTGCTGGCCGATCCGGCGGCAATCGTCGAATATCTCGACGAAGTCTATCGCGAAAAAATGCTGATCGGCATCAACCCGATCGACCGCGCCGAGGTGCGCCGCCTGGTCGGCTGGTTTGACGTCAAAATGAATTGGGAGGTGACCGAGAACCTGCTCGGCGAGAAAATCATGAAACGCTATGTCGGCCTCGGCCAGCCCAATTCGCAGGCGATTCGCGCCGGTCACGCCAACCTTCCGCATCACCTCGATTATATCGGCTATCTGGTCGAGCGCCGGCGCTGGCTGGCCGGCGACCATTTCTCGGTTGCCGACATCACCGCTGCGGCGCAACTCTCGAGCCTCGATTATCTCGGCGACGTGCCGTGGGACGACCACGAGCCGGCCAAGGAATGGTATGCGCGGATCAAATCGCGGCCGAGCTTCCGTCCGATCCTCGCCGACCATGTGCCCGGGCTGCCGCCGCCGGCGCATTACGCCGACCTCGATTTCTGAGCGCGCCCGGCCTCCGCCGGCGGTTCAACCGACGCTGGCGCGCGCCCGGTCGTCGCGACGCTTGCGCGCCACCGCCGCCTCGCCGCCGCTGGTCAGCCGGTAAAGCCCGAGATTGTCGAATTCGTCGACCGCCGGCGGGGTGATTGCGAGGTCGCGATACTCCCAGCGGTCGGGGGCGGCCAGCACCTCTTTCAGAATGGTCTGCATGCGCCGCCACACCGCCCAGTAATGGCGCGCCTTGTCGCCAATTTCTGCGGCGCGCCGGGCGTGAAACCCGAACATCCCTTCGCGCGGCAAATCCGGGCGTCGCTCGCCGCGGGTCCGTCGGCGCCAGGCGCCGCTTTCGAGCGGGTGGACCCCTTCGCAGAGAACCGCCAGCTTGAACCAGGCGAGTGCGATCACAATCGTGCGCGGGCGGCCGCGCGGATTGGCGGCGGCGCGGCGCAAAATCGTGCGGATATGGTCGTCGTCGTAATAGACTTCCCAAGCCGCGCGATAAGCTTCCTCCCATTCGGCGTCGGTCATCCGCGCATGATGCGTCACCCGGTGCGAGAGGTCGTATTTGTTGAGGTCGGGATCCATCCAGGCGCCGCGCTGCCACAGGTTGCGGTGGTCTTCGGAACCGGGCAGCGGCGTCAAGTAAAACAATTCCAGCAGGTCGAGCGGCAATTCGCGTTTAATGATCGCGATGTCGCGCAGGATCGATTCCTTCGTGTCGGCCGGGAAGCCGGTGATATAGCCGGCGTAGGTGATCATCCCGTGCTCGCGCCATTTTTGCAGCATCACGCGATATTCGGTGATCTTGTTCTGATGCTTTTTGCTGGCGAGCAGATTGTCGGGGTTGATGTTTTCAAGCCCGATAAAAACTCGGCGCACGCCCGCCTCCGCCGCCTTCTCGATGAAGTTCGGGATGCGGTGGCAGAGCGTATCGACCTGGATCATCAGGTTGAGCTTGATCCCGTCCTGCCGCCGCAGCCGGATCATCCGGTCGAACAGCGCCTCCCAGTTGCGGTTGCGGGCGAGATTGTCGTCGGTAATGAAAAACCGGCGGATGCCGCGCGCCCAATTGGCGCGCACCGCGCGTTCGAGATCGTCAGGGGTGCGGAACCGGCTCTTGCGGCCCTGGACATTGATGATCGTGCAAAACGAGCACTGGTAGGGGCAGCCGCGCCCGAGATCGAAGCTCGAAAACGAATGGGCGATGCGCCGCACATGGCGCCTGGGCAACAGCGGCAGCGGCTCGTCCTCGAGGCCCGGCAGGTCGTCCATGTGGTTGTAGATCGGCCGTAAGCGCGCGTTCCAGGCGTCGCGCAGCACCTGGTCGAGGCGGCCGCCCTCGGCCTCGCCGGCAAAGAAGGAAATGCCGAGCGCCTGGGCCGCAACCATCTCGGGCGGCATCTGCGGCAGCATCGCCAGGCAGCCCGAAACATGAAAGCCGCCGATCACCACCGGCAGCCCGGCGGCGCGAAACGGCCGCGCCAGATCGAGCGCGCGCGGAAACTGGTTCGATTGCACGCCGACCAGCCCGATCAGCGCCCGTCCGCCGCTTTGACGAACTTTCCGGATGATGCGCGCGGGCTGCACGCGCTGGTTGGTTTCGTCAAAGGCGTGAAGGCGGATGTCGACCGCCGGCCCCAGCACTTGCCGGCGCCGCACGTCATCGGCCAGGCTGTAGAGGGCGCCGAGCGTATTCGACGGGATCGCGGCGCGAAACCAGCGGATCGGATAGCCGTCATCGTCGTAATGGGTCGGCTTGATCAGGACGATGTGAAACAGCGGCAGTCCCGAACGCCGTACCGGCAGCAAAGCCATCGCCCCCTCTTGCCCCCTCCACCGGCGATTGCCGGGCACTATGACCGATTACGCCAAGCGCCGCCAATTCAATCGGCCGGCGCTTTGCCGTCCTGGTCGTGCGCTCATGAGGTTGCTAGGATTTGCGCAGCGGACGGGCCGCGCCCTTGCGGTGGGGATTGTCAGTGTCAGCTTTGGCCAGCGATGCCGTGCAGGCCGCATGATTCGGGTGCCAGGCGCTCCGACCACCCCTACCGCGAGGAAGCTCCCGCACACCTTGTGAGCGTCGATGGCTTTTGGATCGATCCGCCGTCAGGAGGCCATAATGCAATACGATCTGTTGATTTGTGACGGCGAAATTGTCGATCCCGGCGGCGGGCTCAACGGCCGAATGGATATCGGCATCGCCGGCGGCAAGATCGCCGCGGTGGCGCCGGCCCTGCCGCGCCAAGAAGCGCGCGCCACGCTCAGCGCCAAGGGCCGTTTTGTGACCCCGGGGCTGGTCGATGTGCACGCGCATATCTTTGTCAACGCCTCGGATATGGGCGCCAACACCGACCGCTTTTGCGGCGCCGGCGGGGTCACGACGGTGTGCGACGCGGGCAGCGCCGGCTCGGCCAATTTTGCCGGGCTGCGGTTTGTCGTCGAGCAGGCGGTGCGCACCCGCACCCGCGCCTTTGTCAATCTGTCGGCGATCGGCATCACCGCCACCTCGCGCTGCGGCGAGCTTGCGCATTTCCCCTATGCCGATCCCGAGGGCTGTGCGCGCACGATCGCCGAGAACCGCGACCTCGCGATCGGAGTCAAACTGCGCTACGGCCCCGGCATCGTCTGGGAATACACGACCGAGCCGGTCAAGCTCGCGCGCCGCGCCGCCGACATGGCCGGCGGCGTGCCGATGATGGTCCACATCACCGACACGCCGTTGCCGTTGCCGGAGATTCTCGCCTGCATGAAGCCGGGCGACATCATCACCCACTGCTTTCACGGCCGCGAGCACGGCATCATGGGTCCGCAGAAGGAAATGGTGCTGAAGGAGGTGGTCGAGGCCCAGCGCCACGGCATCATCTTTGACTGCGCGCATGGCCGCGGCGGCCATTTCAATTTTCCGCTGATCGAAAAGGCGCTCGACCAGGGCTTTTTGCCCGATACGATTTCGACCGACCTGACCTTTACCACCGCCACCGGCGGCCCGGTCTGGGATTTGACGACGACGATGTCGAAATTGCTGCATTTCGGCGTGCCGCTCGACGAGGTGGTGCGGCGGGCGACCGCGACGCCGGCCAAGATCCTCGGTCTCGACGGGGTTGTCGGCACGTTGCGTCCGGGCGCCAATGCCGATGTCGCGATCCTCGAACTGCGCGACGGCGATTGGGAATTGCGCGACACCGACGGCAACGCGATCCGCGCCAAGCGTCGTCTGTTCGCCGAGCGGGTGCTGAAAGACGGGCGCGTGCGCTACGACCGCCAATCGGGCTGACCGGCCCGGGGCAGGGCGGGCGGCGGGATCAGCGGGCGGCCGGATCAATCCGCGTAGTAATGGATTTCGTAGAGCAGACAGCCGCGCTCGGATTTGAACGGGCCGTGGACCGCGCCGGGCGGGCGGCAGGCGTAAGTGCCGGCGGTGAAATTCTCGCCGCCCTCGCCCTGGGCGTCGTTGCCGACGGTCAGGTCCCCCGCGACCAGATACACCTCCTCCCAATAATCGTGGACAAAAGGTGCGGTCGTGAACACGCCGGGCGCAAAACGCAAGAGCCGCGTGCGGCTGCCCTGCTTTGCGGTTTCGTCGAGGGCGCCGGCGAGGATCTTCTGCTCGATCCCCTTCGGATAGCCGGGCGGGGTTTCCCAGCCGGAATTCATGTCGAGCCGGTGGAATTCGAGATGCGGTTTGTTCGGCGGCATCGCTTCAACCTCGGTTGGCCCGCGCTGCTGTAGTCCCCGGCGGCGGGGAGCGCAATAGAGCGCCGACCCGGTGGCGCCAGCGGCGGCGACAATCGCGGCTCACACGCAAGCGCATGGTTGACCCCGACCCGTCTCCGCGCTGATCTAACCGGCGATCGGCGAGCAATGGGGAGTTGGGCGATGGCGATTTCCGAGGTCAAGGCGCTGACCTTCGACGTGTTCGGCACGGTGGTCAATTGGCGCGACAGCATCGCCCGGGAGGCGAAGGCCATTCTCGGGGCCAAGGGTTACGACAAGGACTGGTACGATTTCGCCGATCGGTGGCGGGCCCGTTATCAGCCGGCGATGGCCAAGGTTCGCGACGGCGAGCGGCCCTGGGCGCGGCTCGACGATCTGCACCGCGAGAACCTGATCGAATTGCTGCCGGAATTTGGCATATCGGGGCTCGCCGAGACCGAGATCGACCATTTGAACCGCGCCTGGCACCGGCTCGACCCGTGGCCGGATACGGTCGCGGGGCTGACCCGGCTGAAGCGCAAATACATTCTCGTCACCCTGTCCAACGGCAATGTCGCGCTGATGGTCAATATGGCGAAATATGGCGGGCTGCCCTGGGACGCGATCCTCGGCGCCGAGGTGGCCCGCGCCTACAAGCCGCTGCCCGAAGCCTATGATCGCACCGCCGCTTTTCTCGATTTGCGGCCGCAACAATGCATGATGGTCGCGGCCCATAATGGCGACCTCGTCGCGGCGCGCGGGCGCGGCTTTCACACCGCCTTTGTCAGCCGGCCATTGGAGCACGGCCCCAACAAGACGCGAGACCAGCGCGCCGAGCACGATTTCGACGTGATCGCCGAGGATTTTGTCGATCTCGCCGCAAAGCTCGGCTGCTGAGGCGCGCCCGGCCGCCGCAGAACCCGGCTGCGCGCACGATCGCCCCGGTCCGATGCGCCGCCGGCCTCGGCCGATTGTCAACCAAGCGGCGCTGCTGCTCGCCCTCGATCTGGCCGGCACGTTCGTGTTCGCGATCGAGGGGGCGATGGCGGCGATCGTCGCCCAACTCGACCTGCTCGGGGTTCTGGTGCTGGCGTTTGCCACCGCGCTGTGCGGCGGCATCGCCCGCGATGTGCTGATCGGTGCGGCTCCGCCGCAAGCCTTGCGCGACGGGCGCTATGCGGTGACAGCGTTCGCCGGCGGCGCCCTCGCGTTCGCCGCCTACCGTTTCATCCGCAACATCCCGCCGGCGATCCTTCTCGATCTCGACGCCGCCGGCCTCACCCTGTTTGCGGTCGCCGGCACCGAAAAGGCGCTCGCGTTTCGCCTGCCCGGGCTGATCGCGGTGCTGATGGGCGGCATTACCGCGGTCGGCGGCGGCACCTTGCGCGACCTGCTGCTGACCCGGATCCCCGCGGTGCTGCGCGTCGATGTCTATGCCACCGCGGCGCTCGCCGGTTCGGCGGCGATCGTGATCGCGCGCCGGCTCGGGGCCCGGCCGGCTTGGGCGGCGCTGCTCGGCGGGGCGATCTGTCTCGGTTTGCGGCTGATGGCGATCGCCTATCACTGGAACCTGCCGCGCGCCGCCATCCCGGGCGGCCCCTCATAGGGCGCCGGCGCGTCGCCGATCAGGCGGTCCTGTCGGCAAGATGGCGCAGCGCCGGGAACACCCGATCGATTTCGGCAAGCGGCCGTCGCACCGATGGCGAATGAAGACGCATCTGGGCGACGAGATCGGCCTGCGGGATACGGCCGACGATCGCCTCGATATCGGCGGCGCGCACCCCCTGCTGCAGCAAAAAGGCGATATAGGTGTGGCGCAGCGCGGCCGCCGTCACCTCGTCGGGTTGTTCGAGACCGGCGTCATAGGCCGCATAGAGGATCAAGCGCCCGATTTCCTCGGGCGCGGCGGCGCCGCCATCCGGACGCGTCAGCACCGGGCCCCCTGCCTCCGGCTGCGGCCGGTGCTGCCGGCGCCTGCGCAAGAGGGTGCGCAGCGGCTCGCCGAGCGGCAGATCGCGGGCGCCAGCGCCGCGCAGATGAAGCAGGGCGGCGTCAAAATCGACATCGCCCCATTCAAGCGCGACCAGCTCCTCGGCGTCGATCCCGGTCAGCAGCGCCGTCACGGCGAGCTTGGCCTCCTCGCTCGCGGCGTCGAACAGGGCGGTGACTTCGGCCTCGCTCAGCACCCGCGGCGGCGGTTCGGGCGACGCTAACCGGGCCATATCCGAGCCGTGCAACCGGGCGCGATCGGCCACCGCAAGCAGGCCCGACGCCGGCCCTTCGCCGCCGGCCAATACCGTCGGCCACGGATAGGGCACATAGACCGGCGGCCGCCACGCCGGACCGGCGATAAACTCGACAAACCACGTCGCAAACAGGGCAAACCCAAAGGCGCCGGCGAGCGCCAGCGCCGCGTCGAGCCGGTAATCCGGACGCCAGGCCCGGGTCGGGGTGGCGGCGGCCTCCAGCACCTCGAGCCGCGGCGCCCGCTCGGCGGCGCTTGCCTGCAATTTGGCGAGCCGGTCGAGGGCGGCGCGGCGCATTGCTTCGAGGTGGTCGAGGTCGTCGCGCATCGCTTTGTATTCGTTGAGGTGGGCGGCGAATTCCTGCGCTTGTTTCTGGTTGTCGGCGACGGTCTTGCGCAATTCCGCGACCGCGGTTGCAGCCGCGGTCAGTTGCTGCTGGGCGTCGATCAAGGCCGCCCGCTGACCGGCGCTGGTGGCCGCCTGCAGCTGGGCTTCGAGGCTACCGAGGCGGGCGCGCAGGGCCGTGGCATCGGGATCGAGGGCCAGATAAGCCGGCGTGAAGCGCTGCTGCAGCTGCTGCCATTCCTCGCGCATCAAGGCGGCGCGCTGTTGCAGGGCGGCAAGTGTCGGGTCGTCCTTGGCCGCGACCACGGTCTTCCCGGTCTTCAGCGCGTCAACCCGCCCCTGCGCCTTGGCCAGCCGGTCGTTCGCCTCGGTATAGGCTTTGCTCAGACCTTGGATATCGGCCAGAACCTGGTTTTCCTGGCGCTCGATCGAGACGATGTCATAGCGCTGGCGAAAGGCGTCGAGCGCGGCTTGCTGCGTTGCGATTTTGTCGGCAAGCGCCTTCGCCTCGCCGGCGGCGGCGCGCGCCGTATCGGCCGATAGCACGGCATAGGATGAGGAAAGCCGCTGGCGAAAGCTGTGCGCCACGGCATTGGCCAGCGGCGCCACAAACTCGCGCTCCGGCCCGGTGGCGATCAGCCGCACAATATTGCTGCCCGCAATCGGTTCGACGGCCAGCATGCGTTGCGCGGCGGCAGCTGCATCCGATCCCTGCGGCGGCAATCGGTTGTCGGCGCGCAGCCGGGCGAGCGCCTGCTCGACAATCGGCCGGCTGGTCAGCACTTGCGCCTCGGCGAGCAGCGATTGCCCGGCGGTCGCGACCGGCAGCGCATGCTGGGTATCATCGGGTTCGCTGACACCGGCGGCGGGGGTGATCGTGATCCGCGCCATCGCCCGGTATTCGGGCGGCCGGGTCAAGACAAAGGCGAGACCCGCGGCGGCGGCGACGAAGAAAGCGAGCGCAAAAGTCAGGGCCCGCCGCCGCATCGGCGCCGCCGATGGGTTCAGCGCCAGCATGGCGCTGTCCTCGCCGCAGCGAAAACAAGCCCGGCGCCGCGCCGGTCGGGCGACGCGGCCAGCGCGTCGCGATGCGCGGTCAGCTCAATATCGTGCGTTGCCCGGGGTGCGCGGGAACGGGATCGCATCGCGCACATTGGCAAGACCGGTGACATAAGCGAGCGTGCGCTCAAAGCCGAGGCCGAAACCGGCATGCGGCACCGTACCGTAGCGTCGCAGATCCCGGTACCAGCCATAGGCCTCCTTGTCCACGCCACACTCGGCCAGACGGGCGTCGAGCACGTCGAGCCGCTCTTCGCGCTGGCTGCCGCCGATGATCTCGCCGATCCCCGGAGCGAGCACATCCATTGCCGCGACCGTGCGGCCGTCGTCATTGACCCGCATGTAAAAGGCTTTGATCGCCTTCGGATAGTTCATGACGATGACCGGTTTTTTGGCGTAGCGCTCGGTCAGGTAGCGTTCGTGCTCCGATTGCAGATCCATTCCCCATTTAACCGGGAACTCGAATTTGACATTGGCGCGCTCGAGCACCCGGATCGCCTCGCTGTAATCCATATGCGCAAATTCGGAGGCGATGATGCTTTCGAGCTTGGCGACCAGCCCCTTCTCGATGCGCTCGTTGAAAAACGCGAGGTCGTCCTGGCGTTCGTTCAACACCGCCGCAAACACATATTTGAGCAGGCGCTCGGCGAGGCGGGCATTGTCGGCCAGTTCGGCGAAGGCGACTTCGGGTTCGATCATCCAGAATTCCGCCAGGTGCCGGCTCGTATTCGAATTTTCGGCGCGGAAGGTGGGCCCGAATGTGTAGACCTTGGTCAAGGCTAAACAGTAGGCCTCGACATTGAGCTGACCCGAGACCGTCAAAAACGCCTCGCGCCCGAAGAAGTCTTGGCTGAAATCGACCCGGCCATCGGCGGTGCGCGGCAGGTTGGCGAAGTCGAGCGTCGAAACCCGGAACAGCGCTCCGGCGCCCTCGGCATCGGAGGCGGTGATGATCGGCGTGTTGACCCAGAAGAACCCGTTTTCGTTGAAAAAACGGTGGATCGCCTGGGCCAGGCTGTGGCGCACCCGGGTCGCCGCCCCGATCACATTGGTGCGCGGCCGCAAATGCGCCACCTCGCGCAGGAATTCGAGCGTGTGGGGCTTGGGCTGGATCGGATAGGTGTCGGGGTCGTCGACCCAGCCGACGACCGTGACGCCGCTCGCCTGCATCTCGAAGGGTTGGCCCTTGGCCGGCGACGGCACGATCCTGCCTGTGGCCGCGACCGCGCAGCCGGCGGTCAGGCGCAGCACGTCGCTCGCGTAATTGGGGAGGGTGTTCGGCACCACGACCTGCAGCGGGTGAAACGATGACCCGTCGGAAACATGCAGAAATGAAATCCCGGCTTTCGAATCGCGGCGGGTACGCACCCAGCCCCTGATCGTGACCGGCCGGTCGGCGGGCGCCTCGCCCGCAAGGATCGCGCGCACACTGAAATCTTGCCTGTCCATGCCGAGACAGTGGCACTCGCAAGCCGGCTTGTCTACCCGCCCGCCCGATGCGGCCCAAGCAAAGGGAGCGCAAGCATAGCCGCGCGATCCGCACCCCTGTTTGTGCCAGTTTATGTGGACAAGCTTGCAAATCCGGTTCGCGCCACCCTTGCAAAATCTCGCTTATAAGGCTGTAGTCAGCAATCGGGAGACAACGCCAAGGAGAAGGTCATGACGGCTACCGCTCAGACGGTGGGTGGGGGTGCTCCTGCGCGGACGCTGGGTCTGCCCTTGATCATCGCCGCTTCGTCGGTTGGCACGCTGATCGAATGGTATGATTTTTACATCTATGGTGTGCTGGCGGCGTTCTTTGCCACCCATTTCTTCCCGAAAGGAAATCCCAGCCTGGCCCTGCTCGCCAGTCTGGCGGTGTTTTGGTTCGGCTTTATCCTGCGGCCGTTCGGAGCGCTGTTTTTCGGCCATCTGGGCGATCTGATCGGGCGCAAATTCACCTTTATGCTGACCCTCGGCATGATGGGCGTGGCGACGTTTCTGGTCGGCTGCATTCCCAGCTACGCCCGTTGGGGCTTCTGGGCGCCGGCGCTGATCCTGCTGATGCGCGCACTGCAGGGATTGGCGCTTGGCGGCGAATATGGCGGGGCCGCCACCTACATCGCCGAGCACGCGCCGGACGGTAAGCGCGGCCTTTACACCAGCTGGATCCAGACAACCGCGACGATGGGGATCGTTTTGGCCCTGCTCGTCGTGCTGGTTTGCCGTCAATCGATGTCGGGCGAGGCGTTCACCGGATGGGGCTGGCGCATTCCGTTCTGGCTGTCGGCCATCCTGGTCTTGCTGTCCGGCTATATCCGGCTGAGATTGCAGGAATCGCCGCTTTACGCACGGCTCAAAGAGGAAGGCAAATCCTCGGACAATCCGGTCAAGGAAACCTATACCAGCGGCCGCAATTGGGGGTTGATGGCGATCGCCTTGTTCGGCGCCACCGCCCCTGAAGGGGTGGTCTGGTATACCGGCCAGTTCTATGCGCTGATCTACATGACCACGGTGCTCAAGCTCGATTACGTGACGGTCTATGTGATCTTTATGATCACGCTGACGGTGGGCTCGCTCGGCTTTGTGTTCTTCGGCTGGCTGTCGGACAAGATCGGGCGGCGCGGCATTATGACCGCCGGATTTGCGCTGGCGGTCATCACCTATTGGCCGGTGTTCGCCGCTTTCTCGACCTATAAAGACAGCCCGCTCGCGCTCGGGGTCTTGGTCTTCTACCTCGTGGTGCTGGTCACGATGGTCTACGGGCCGATCGCCGCCTTCCTGGTCGAACTGTTCCCGGCGCGCATCCGCTACAGCTCGATGTCGATGCCCTATCACATCGGCAATGGCTGGTTTGGCGGCGGCGTGCCGTTTATCGGCACCGCGATCAAGGAAGCCACCGGAATTGCCCTCGGCGGCTTGATTTATCCGATGGTGGTCTCGGCGATTGGCGTCGTCGTCAGCCTCGCCTTCATGCGCGAGCCGACCCACAAGATCCGGATCTGGGACGAGGTCGGGGGCGGTCCGCCGCCCTTGGTGCCCGACCAGCCTTAGCGCCGCCGCAACGCCGCCCGGTCGCGGCCATGATCGCCGCCGCCGCTCCGTAACGACCGGCCGCTGAGGGCGGGTCGGCAGCGGCCGGCGGTGTGCCTCAGGTCTTTTCGATGTTCCACATCAGCACCGCCGGCGCGGTGATGCGGCCCTTCACATTTGCGCGAAAGGCGGTTTTGGGGATGGTTTGCCCGGTCGGGATATAGGGCACCACCTCAAACGCGCGCTGCTGGATCTGGGACGCGATCTGCTGCCGCAATTCGAGATCGGTGCTGTCGACCCAGGCCTTACGCAGCGCCTCGATCTTGTCGTCCTTTGGCCAACCGAACCAGGCCTTGTCGCCATTGCAGCGCAGCGGCTGGTTCAAGGTCGGGTCGAGCATGTCGGCGCCGCTGAAGCTCGTGCCAAACACGCTCCAGCCGCCTTCGGCGATCGGCTTGCGCGAGGCGCGCCGCGTTACCAGCTCTCCCCAATCCATCGCCGCGATTTCGACCTTGAGCCCGAGTTTTTTCATCAAATCGGCGACCACCTGCGCCTGGGCATGCGGGCCGGGCAGATCGGTCGCGTCGAGGACAACGATCTTCTCCCCCTGATAGCCGGCCGCCGCCACCAGCGCCCGGGCCTTGTCGAAATCGCGTTTGCCGGTCAGCGCCTCGGCGCCGGCGGTGTTGGCCATCGGACAACCGCAGGTAAAAAAGGACGGACAAAGCTGCCAATTGCGCGGATCGCCAGCGACCGCACTCATGAAATCGGCTTGGCGGGCGACGGCCATAACCGCCTGGCGCATCGCCGGCTTGTCAAAAGGCGGCCACAAATGGTTGAACCGCACCAGTTGCGAGGCGCCGAGCGGGTCGGCCTCGGCGACCACAACGTCGCGGGCGTCAAGCGCCGGGACGAGGTCGAGCGGCGGCAGCTCCCACCAATCGACATCGCCGCTGTTCAGCGCCGCGGCGGCGGTGGCGTGGTCGGGAACCACGATCCATTCGACCCGCTCGACCTTGACGATTTTCCCACCCGAGGCCCAGCTCGGCGGCTCGCGACGCGGCACATAATCGGGGTTTTTGACATAAACGATGCGGTTGCCGGGTTCGAATTCGGAAGCGACGAATCTGAACGGCCCCGATCCGACCATCTCGGTCACCTGTCGGAAGGGATCGGTGACCGCCAGACGTTCGGGCATAATGAACGGGACAATGCTCGACACCTTGGCCAATGCCCCGATCAGCAATGGAAACGGCCGTTTGAGCCGGATCGAAAATGTACGGTCGTCGCCGCCCTTCATCTCGGCGATCGCCGCGGCGAGCGCCTGCCCGCAGGAATCGCGCGCCATCCAGCGCCTCAGCGAGGCGGTGCAATCGGCGCCGCGCACCGCCTGGCCGTCGTGAAATCTGAGGCCGTCGCGCAACACGAACGTATAGGTCAGGTTGTCCCTGGACACGTGGTAGTCGCCGACCATCTGCGGATGCGGCTCGAATTTGTCGTCGAGCGCAAACAGCGTGTCGAACACCATGTAGCCGTGGTTGCGGGTGACATAGGCGGTCGTCCAGATCGGATCGAGCACCCGCAAATCGGTCTGCGGGATAAAGCGCAGCGTTTGAGATTGTTGCGCGCGGCCGCGGATTGGCCATCCGAGCCCGGCCAGCGCTGTCATTCCCGCGGCGGCAAAATTGCGGCGGGAAATGACATGGCGCATGGCGAGCCTCCCGATCTCGAGGGCCCGCCTATGTTAACCAAATCGCGGCACCCGCGACAGCGCTTTGCCGCGTGGAAGGCGGTTTCAGACGACGGCCAGCGCCCGATCGAGATCGGCGATCAGATCGCAAGCGGCCTCGAGACCGACCGACAGCCGCACCAGCTGGTCGCCGATGCCAAGTTCGGCGCGGGCTTCGGGCTTGAGCCGCGAATGGGTGGTGGTCGCCGGATGGGTGACCAGGCTCTTCGAATCGCCGAGATTGTTCGAGATGTCGATGAGCCGGAGAGCGTTGAGGAAGCGAAAACAGGCGGATTTGTCGCCGGCGATGTCGAAGGCGACGAGGCTGCCGCCGGCCCGCATCTGGCGCCGCGCCAGCGCGTATTGCGGATGGCTGGGCAAGCCCGGATAGAGCACCCGCGCGACCTTTGGATGGGCCTCAAGAAAGGCGGCGATCGCCGCTGCGCTTTGGGATTGGCGCTCGACGCGCAGCTCGAGCGTTTCGAGGCCTTTGAGCAGCAGCCAGGCGTTGAACGGGCTCAGCGACGGACCGGTGTGGCGGTAAAACAGGCCGAGATCGTCCTTGATGAATTTCTCGGAGGCGAGGATCGCACCGCCGAGGCAGCGGCCTTGCCCGTCGATATGCTTGGTCGCCGAATAAACAACGACATCGGCCCCGAGCGACAGCGGCTTTTGCAACAACGGACTGGCGAAGACATTGTCGACGATCAGCAACCCGCCGGCGCGGTGAACCAGTCGGGCCACCGCGGCCAGATCGACGATCTCCATCGCCGGGTTCGACGGGCTTTCGCAAAAGGCGGCGGCGGCCCCGCCGGCGAGTGCCGCCTCCCACGCAGCCAGATCGCGGCCGTCGACCAGCACCGTCTCGATCCCCCAGCGCGGCAGGAGTTCGGCGAGGATGTAATGACAGGAGCCGAACAGGGCCCGGCTCGACACCACCCGTTGCCCGGCGCGCAGCCGGCACAGCAACGCCGCAAACACCGCCGCCATGCCGCTTGCCGTCGCCCGGCAGGCCTCGGCTCCCTCGATCAGCCGCAGCCGCTCCTCGAACATCGCCACGGTCGGGTTGCGGTAACGCGAATAGACGTAGCGCACCCCGTCCTGCGCGAACGCCGCCTCGGCCGCGGCGGCATCGCCATAGACATAACCCGAGGTCATGAACAGCGCTTCGCAGGTCTCGTCATAGGGGGAACGGGCGGCGCCGCCGCGCACCAGAAGGGTCGCGGGCGAAACGGTTTGGGCAAGCTCGGCGGGCAGCACAGGTCGCGACATCGGCATTCTCTCCGGTTTCTCCCGCACCGGCTCCGGACAACAAAAAACCCCGGTCCCGCGCGGGCCAGGGCTCTTCAGAACTCCCGACCTTTTAGCGGATTTTTTAGCGTGGCCGCAAGCCGGTCGGCTCAAATCACCACGATCGGCAGGCTCCTACCCGCTCGGGGCGGCGCCGTCAAGTGCGAACTGCCCGGGCGCTGCTCAAGCCGCTTGCCTCTTCTGCGGTGTTGCGAAACCATTCGCGACCGGCAGCGGCGTGAGAGAGGGCATGGCCGAGACCACATCGCGAATTCCGCTGGTCGCGCTCGATCGCCTGACGGTCGATGTATTGACCGACGATGTCAGCGACAATTACGTCAGCAAGACCCTGTTTGCCGTGTCGGAATTCGCCAATGTCGTGCGCGCCGGAGCCACCCGGCTGGCGGGCGAGACGCTGTTATGCGCCAATCTCGGCTTTGGGTGTCGGCTCACCTCCGAGGCGGAAGGCGCGCGCCACCGGATGTTGTTCGACACCGGGCCCGAGGGTTCGGTGTTTCTGCGCAACTGTGCCAATCTCGGAGTCAGGCTCGGCGAAATCGAAAGCATTGCCGTCAGCCACGGACATTGGGATCACATGGGGGCGCTGCCGGCAACCCTGGCCGCGATCGGCGAAGCGGGCGGACGGCCGGAGGTTCATGTCAATCCCGGCATGTTTAACGAGCGCGCGATCCGTCTTGCCGACGGCGCGGTCATTCCCGCCGCCAAAGTGCCCACGCCCGAGGAGATGACCGCCCTCGGGGCCGCGGTCGTCAACGATCCGGCCGGGCGATTGCTGCTCGATCGCCATTTTTACCTGAGCGGCGAAATTCCCCGCATCAGCGCGTTCGAAAAAGGCCGCAACGACCATTTATGCCGCACCGGGCCGGATGCGCCGTGGGCGCCCGACCCGTTGTTGCTCGACGAGCGGATGCTGGTGGCGCAAGTGCGCGGTCTGGGCCTGATCGTGTTCAGCGCCTGTTCGCACGCCGGCATCGTCAATGTCTGCACCGAGGTGCGCCGGCTTTTCCCCGGGGTTCCGATCCATTGCGTGATGGGTGGTCTGCATCTCGGCGGCGTTATGGAGCGGCTGATCCCGGCGACCGTCGACGGGCTGCGGCCATTCGCCATCGCCCACATCATCACCGGTCATTGCACCGGCTGGCGGGCGCTGCATGCGCTCGCCACCGCCTTTGGCGACCGGGTCAGCCAGTCGGCGGTCGGCACCACCTATACTTTCGCCGCGTGACCCGCCCCGCGATGCCGGCCGATCGCGTCGAACCCCGTCTTCCGGTCGCGGTGGTGACCGGTTTCCTCGGCGCCGGCAAGACGACCCTGGTCAACCATATTCTCGCGGCCCCGACCGGGCTGCGGGTCGCGGTCATGGTCAACGAAATCGGCGAAATCGCGATCGACGGCGAACTCATCGCCGCCGCCGAGGGCATGGTCGAGCTCGCCAATGGCTGCATCTGCTGCTCGATCAACCAGGATCTGGTGGCGGCGATCGGGCGTCTGCTCACGCGCCGGCCGCTGCCCGACTACCTGGTGGTCGAGACGACCGGCCTTGCCGATCCGCTGCCGGTGGCGCTGACCTTGGCGCGGCCTGAGTTTCGCGACGAGCTGCGCCTCGATTCGATCATCGCCGTCGCCGACGCCGAGCATTTCGCCCTCGACCTCGACGCCGTCACCGCGGGATGGCGGCAGCTGCGCTACGCCGATTTTGTCGTCTTAAACAAATGCGACCGGGTTTGCGCCGAACGGGCCGATGCGATCGAGGCGAAGATTGGCGCCGTCGCCGCGGGCATTCGCGTCGTTCGCGCCGCTTATGCGCGGGTGGCGCTGCCGCTGCTGCTCGCGACCGACCGCTATCGCGAGCATAAACCCGCTCCGGACAATCACGACCATCTCGATGAGGACGGCTTTGAGACGGTCTCGTTCGCCAGCGAGCGGCCGTTTTCCGCCGAGCGGTTCCAGGCATTTCTCGAGACCCTGCCGGCAAGCGTATTCCGCGCCAAGGGGGTGCTCGACATCGCCGGGGTCGACGGCCGGCATCTGTTTCACCTGGTCGGCCGCCGCTTTACGCTCGACCCGGCTCCCGGCCGCCATCGCGGGACCAATCGCCTGGTGCTGATCGGGCGGCGGCTCGATGCCGCCGGATTGCGCGCCCGACTGGCCGCCTGTCTGGTGCCGCCGCTCAATCCGGAGCCGGAATAGCCAGCGACCAGACCAGCAATGCCGCCGCGGTCAAGACCGGAGCCCAGCTGGCCGCTGACCCGCCCCAGGCTTGCATGGCGGCGGCAAGGGCCCCACCCGCGACCAGCCCCAGCCACGGCAATGCCTGCTCGGCCCAAATCCATTTGGCGCCCCGGTCGAGCACCAGCCCGGCCAGGCCTTCGCCGAACCTGACCAGGGTTCCGGTCACAAAGGTCAGGCTGACCGCGACGCTGCCGGCGCGACGCATCGCCGCGTTAAGCGCCCCCATCGCCAGCACCATCGGCACCGGCGCGGTGCCGAACAGCGCGGCAAGCGTCAACAGCCCGGTCACGGTGACGAGCACCGCGCTTAGATGACGCGGGCCGGCGCTATGGGCGAGCAGCCGGCCGCCGGCGGCGCCGATCACGAACAGCACGATCAGCGCCAGGATTTGCCCGGCCTCGGCAAAGCGGCCGCGGCCGATCGCGATCGCGAATTGCGTGCTGTTGCCGCTCATGTACGAAACAAACAGATGCTGCAGGCGAATATAGCCGATCGCATCGACCATGCCGGCCAGTCCGGCCAGCAACACCGCCATGACCAGCCCCCGCCGCAGCGCGGCCGCGGTCTCGGCGTTTTCGCCCCTCGCTGTCACCTGGCGCCTCCTTTCGGCTGGGCATTTTTTGCTTCCGGCTCATCGGCGAAACGCCGCGGTTGGGTGCGCACGGCAATCACGGCGCACCCTTGTCGCCCCGCTCGCCCAACCCTATTTGGAGAAGGGCGCGGGGTTTGGCTGCCGTTCACGTTGATTGGATCCACGGGCGACGGTTTCACCTCTCGGAAATTGGCCCGCCGCACGGCGCCGTGGAATGAAACGGCCCCTATCTTGTTGATATAGGCGGCGCAGGCCAGGTTCAGCGTATGAGACGGAAACGGGTGAAGGCATGGCAAAGCCAAAGAGAGGACGCTCAACCGCCGCGATCGACGATCACGTCGGCGCGCGCATCCGTGAGCGGCGCATTATGCTGGGGCTGACCCAGCAGCAGCTGGCTGAAATGATTGGGGTTACCTATCAGCAGGCGCATAAATACGAGCGCGGCATCAATCGCGTTTCAGCGGGCCGGTTGTTCGAAATCGCCCGCGCGCTGAGCGCCCCGATCACGTATTTTTACGAAGGCATCGGTGAAGAGGGGCCGCGGCAGGTCACCCCGCACCAGCGCATGTTGCTGGAAATCGCCCGCAACTTCGCCGAGATTCGTAACGAGAAGCATCAGGAAGCGGTCAGTCAGCTGGCGCGCGCGCTGGCCAGCCGGTAATCCGGCGCCAGCCGGCTTTCAGCGTTGCGGCAGCGGAAACGCGTCGAGATACGACCGGTATTCGCTCTCGACGTCGATCTCGAGCGCCGCCATCAGTCGCACGAGGCCGTTGTAATAGGCGATCGTGACGAAGAGGTCGGTCAGTCGCTCGGGGTCGAGCGCCTCCCGTAGTCGCGCGAAGGTTTCGTCGGAAAGTTGAAGGCCGACGGTCAGTTCGCGCGCTGCCCGTAAGACGGTCTTGGCCAGCGGTTCGAGCGAACTGGAGCCTCCGGCACTCTCTGCGGCGATGGCGCGGATGTCGTCGTCGGAAACCTCGAAATCGCGGCTGATCCGGATGTGGTGCGAATAGGCGTAAGCCGAGCCCGCCACATAGGCGACTTGCAGGATCGCCAGTTCGCGCAATCGCGGATCCAGTCGGCTGCCGTCGCGAATATAGCGCGCCAGCGTGTTGAGGCTGCGCGCGGCCCGCGGGCTGTGCGCCAACAGGCGGTAGAGGTTGATATTTCGCGCCAGCAGATCCTGGTGCTCGGGCAACAGGTCGGATCTGTCGAGATAGGGCAAGCGCGCCATCGCCTTTGCTCCGTGCTGCTCGCATGCCGCTTATTACAACCTTCTCGCGGCCGGCGCTCTATCTCTGTGTCCGTCTGGCGCCAGTCTGCCGCCCGCCGGCCGCGCGTCAACGGCTTGTGAGCCGGACCGACCGGCCGGCGACAACGGCATTGGCCTGCAGATAGGCGATCAGTTCGGGCATCGAATAACGGCGCTTGTGGGCGATCGTCGCGGTCGGACCCCAGCCCCAGCCGCGCAGCTCGGCCGCATTGGCATAAAGCACCGAACCCAAATCGCAGCGCAGCGAGCCAAGCAGAAATTCGCCGACGAGATGACTGCCGAGTTCACCGAGCCGCCGGCTGTTTTGCGTGGTCTCGGCTTCGGCAAGCACGAACAGCCACAACGGCGTGCGGCGGGCGAACGCGTCGGGCGGAAAGCCGGCGCCCTCGAGCCGCTGCGCCAGCAGCCTTCTGACCGCCGCGGTGGCGTCGTGGAGATCCGGAATGCGGGCTTGCGCATAACGCTCGGCTTCCTCGCCGGTGGCGAGCCCGACCGAGCCGGTCAATACCGAGCTCGGCTCGGAGGCGCGCAACAGATTGCGGCGCGGTAGGTTGCGCTCGCTCGAAGTGTCCTTGCCGTTGGCGTCGGGACCGGGCGGCAGAGCCGCGATCGGCAGCGAGAACAGCTTGTCCGAAATCAAGGTGTCGAGCGGCCGCACCGCCTGGGCCGTGGCGCCGCCGAAATCGAAAAAATAGCTCCAATCGATGACATCGGCCGGCGCGAGCGGATTGTCGCCGACCAGACCGACGGTCGCGGGCTGGTCGGCCGCGGCAAAGATCGGCCGCGGCTGGCCGGTCAGCACCGCCCCGGAGGCGTCGCGCACAACCTCGTGCAGCCGGTAATCGTCGCGCACCAGCGAATGGCCAAGCCGAAACGCCGCGACCGCGAATTCATGCGGGATCGGGATCGACGCCCGGGCGCCGAGGCCGGCCCGGCAGCGATACAAGAAGGTGTGGACGGCGCCGGGCGCCGGCAAGGTCGAATTCGGCGCTGCCCCCCGCTCATAGGCGTGGAGCGCCCCGGGCGCGATGCGCGCCAGGGCCGCCTCCGCCAATATCCGCGGCAGAAAATCGGTCGCCACAATCGTCTCGTAGGTCCACACGACGCGGCGGTGGCAATCGTCAAAGGCGGCGGCAATCTGCGCCTGGCTCGGCGCCGGAACCGCGGCCAGGGTGCGGTCGATGCAGTCGTTGTGCGCCAGCTCAAACAGCGCCTGCAACTGCGAGATCATCTTGTGCTCGCTGTTGCGGGGGTCGGGTATTTCGGCGCTGCCATTGGCGGCGCGAATGAAATCGAAGCCGTCGATGACGCCGGCGGCGCCGGTGGCGCTCGGCGCGGCAATCTCGGTCAGCGCAAAGCGGCCGGTATAGAGGCCGTTGCGCTGCTCGAACCAAGGGGCGGCGATCGTCGTCAGCGTCGCGAAATCGGCGACCCCGTAGACGCTGTCGAGATCGAGCTTGCCGGTATTGACGCTGAGCGCCGAGGCGGGATTGGCGGCGTCGGCGACCGCCTCGTGCAGCAGGGCCGGCGTGATGCCCGCCGCAGCCAGCCCGCGCGCGACCGCCGGCTCGGTCTGCGCCGCCTGGTTGAGAGTGTCGAGCGCCTGGAGTGCGGTGGCGGTGCGCGTGACATCGTGGTCGATGAACTGCCCGAGGAATGTGTAGCCGGCCGGTTGCGAGCCGTCGGGGCCGGTGTTGTCGTCGACAAAGGGGCTGGCGCCGGTGCCGAGCGGCGGCCCGATAATGGCGCGCAATGTCGCGCTATCCTCGATCGGGTCGCACAGCTTGCGCGGCGGCGGAGCGCCGTCAAGCCCGGGCTTGCCGCAACTGCCGAGGGCGCGTTCGGTCCGGCAGGCTTCATAGCAAAAGGCATAGCTCGACAGGGCCGGCGGCGAGGGTGCCGCTCCGGGCGCGCGCTGCGACAGCGGCGCGTCGCTGCCATGGCCGATGGCGACCGCGGGAAGGATGCGCAGCACCTGTTCCAGGCGCGCGGCCGTGAGCGGGTTTGGGCGCGCGAATTCGGCCGGCGGATGGCCGCGCAAGGTCTGCAAAAACAGCGACAGGCGCGGGTCGGCATCGGCCGCCGCGGCGTGCAACGAGGTTTGGGTCCCGCCCAGTGCCGCGGCCAACGCGGCGGCGAGGATCGTCAATCGCGCCATAATTCTCCCCTGTTGCGGCAAGCCGCGGCGCCCGGCGGATTGAATAAACCGTCTGCCCAAAGCGGGGAATGATATAGCGAGTTTGGTTGCGCTTTTGACAACGTCTCGTCTCGCCCGCGAAGGCCCGGGTCCGTCGCGCGGCGCCGCGCAGCGGTTCGGATTTCGCCGGCGATCGCAGCGGCGATTGGTTTTCCGGCGCGCGCCAGCCTAAGATGCGCCGGCAATTATCGGCGGAGCAGATCATGGCCGGCGGGATTTTGTTGGCGGCGATGGATTTCACCAATGTCGCCGAAGACGAATTCAACGATTGGTACGATCTCGAGCACATCCCCGAGCGCCAGCGCGTTCCCGGCTTTCAGAGATGCGCGCGCTGGCTCGGCGTCGCCAACCCCAGGGTCTCGGTCGCCACCTACGACCTCGCGGCGGTCGAAGTCCTCGACAGTCCGGCCTATCGCGCGATCGGCGGCGACAACCTGTCGCCATGGTCAAAGCGCATCACCGCCCGGGTCAAGATGTTAATGCGCTATGTCGGTGAACAGATCACCGCGGCCGGCGCTGCCGATGCCGATGGCGAGGGGCTGCTGCTCAACGCCATGAGCGTGGCGCCCGAGCACGAAGCCGAATTCAACGAGTGGTACGACCGCGAACACATTCCCGCACTTGCCGCCGTGCCCGGCACGTTGAGCGCGCGCCGCTATCGCGGCACCGGGGCGGCCCAGCGCTATATCGCCCTCTACCATCTCGCCACCCCCGAGGTGCAAGCCTCACCCGCCTGGAAGGATGCCGCCAACACGCCCTGGACGGAGCGCATGCGGCCGCATTTCCGCGACCATTTGCGCATCGTCGCCCGGCGGTATCGGCGCGGCTGAGCGGAGATCCGCCGGCGATGGCCGGCCGCCGCCACTGGAACCGTGGCCAGCGCAGGGGTGGGCGCGACCGGCTTTGTCCGCGTCGTGAGGCTGCAGATCAGATGCCGGGTCGTTCTCGATCGAGGCTTTGGCGTTGCCTGCCCGATTTCGCCGATATCGACCGACCGGTTTTATTGCCGCTGCCCGCGATAACCCGCGTCTATCGCTCTTCGTTCATAAAATTAGTTTAAACGAACCGCGGAGTTGATCTAAGCTTCTGCCAGGCGGCGACCGCGCCGCGATTTGTGCGTGCGGCAATTCGACGCCCGGAGCGGCAGGTGGCGGCCGCGCCGAGGGGAACGGCGCGACAGCCCGACGGGGGAATTGTGAGCCGGATGGGGGGACATCCGTTGCGACGGCGGCACGCTGCGGCGGTGCGCGCACAGCGTTGCGTGACGGGGGGCGTCATGCTGGTGTGGGCGCTCGCGGCCGGCGGCTGCATGGTCGGACCCGATTACAAATCCCCCGAGGTGACCGTCGCCAACCAGTATCTCGAAGCCCAACAGCCTTCGGTCGACGCCAAAAAACAGCAATATGAAGCCTGGTGGCGGGTGTTCAACGACCCGGTTCTCGATCATCTGGTCGATATCGCCTACAATCAAAATCTCAATCTGATCGCGGCCGGGACACGGGTTTTGCAGGCGCGGGCCGAACTGGGAGTGGCGATCGGGGAGTTTTACCCGCAAACCCAGCACGGCACCGGCTCGCTGATCTACAGCCGCCAGAGCCACGCCGATGTGACCGCGACGCCGCAGAGCCAGCTGGCCAATTTCTGGCGCGATTCGCTGGGTCTCAGCGTCGCCTGGGAGCTCGACTTTTGGGGCAAATTCCGCCGCGCGATCCAGGCGGCCGACGCCGGCTATCTCGCCTCGATCGCGGCTTACGACGATGCCCTGGTCACATTGCTCGGCGATGTCGCCTCGACCTATATCGGCATCCGCACATTGCAGACCCGGATCGCCATCGCCCAAGACAATATCGTCAAGCAAAAACAAGCCCTGGCGATTGCCGAATCCCGCTACCACGGCGGCGTCGCCACCAAGCTCGATGTCTACCAGGCGGAAAACGTGCTCGGCCAGACCGAGGCCAGCGTCCCGCAACTGACCGCCCAGCTCAAGCAGGGCGAGAGCGCGCTCAGGGTCTTGCTCGGCATGGCGCCGCAGCCGCTCGACGATTTGCTGCGCGGGCCGCAGACGATCCCGGTGCCGCCGGCCGAAATCGCGGTCGGGATTCCGGCCGACCTGGTTCGCCGCCGGCCCGATATCCGGGCGGCGGAATTGGCGGCGATGGCGCAAAGCGCCGAGATCGGCATCGCCGAGGCCGACCTCTATCCGGCCTTTAGCCTGTTCGGCACGTTTAGCGGGGTCGCCAGCGACATCAATGGCAACATGCTCAACCAGATGTTCTGGGGCAAAGGCCTCAGCTTCGCGTTCGGCCCGAGCTTTACCTGGAACATCTTGAATTATGGCCAGATCACCAACCAGGTGCGGGTCCAGGACGCAAAACTGCAAGAGCTTCTCGTCGACTACCAGAATTCGGTATTGACCGCGCAAAAGCAGGTCGAAGACGGGCTTGCGGGATTTCTCGAAGGGCGCAAACAGGTCGACGATCTGCGCGCCAGTGTCGCCGCCGCCAACGCCGCCCTTGGTCTTGCCTTTATCCAATATCGGCTGGGGACCCGCGATTTTACGACGGTGCTGACGGCGGAACAGAACCTCTATACGGCCGAGAACGACCTTGCCACCGCCGAGGGCAACGTCGCCACCGCGCTTGCCGCCGTCTACAAGGCGTTGGGGGGAGGATGGCAGATCCGCGACAACCACGAATTCGTGCCGGCGCAGACGGTCGAAGAGATGCGCAGCCGCACCAATTGGGGCAGCCTGTTGCCGGCCCCCGGCGTCGCCGCGCCGCGGCCGGCGCCGTTGCCGACCCCGGCCGATGTCAGCGCCAAGCCCCGGCTGCCGGAATGGTGAGGGCGGCATGACCGGGCAGCGGCCGGGGCGCTCGCCGGCCCTGACCCTGGCCGCGGCGGCGCTGGCGGGCGGGGCGATGCTGTGCATCGCGGCGCTGTGGAGCCTGTGGTCCGATGTCGATGCGACCGCGGCCGAACCGCGGATCGTCGCTCCGGCATCGCCGCCGGCGGCCGTGCGTCCGGCGCAATTGCCGGGCCCGGCGGCGGCGGCGCCGGTGCCGGTGGTGCTGCCGAAATTGCAGTCGGTGACCGACTACATCGAGATCACCGGCAACGCCGCGGCGGTCAACGATGTCAAGCTGATCGCCCGTGTCACCGGTTATCTCGAAGGCATTCACTATCAGGATGGCCAGTTCGTCAAGAAAGGCGACCTGCTGTTCACGATCCAAAAGGACCCCTACAAACAGCAACTCGAACAGGCGCGGGCGCAGGTCCTCTCGGCGCAGGCCGCGCTGCTGCACGCCAAGACTGAACTCGCCCGTTACACCAAGCTCGTCAAACAGGACGCCGCGACCCAGACCGAGGTCGACCACTGGGCCTATGAGCGCGCCAGTGCCGCCGCGCAATTGCAAAGCGCGCTCGCGCAAGTGTCGATCGACGAGGTCAATCTCGGCTACACCGAGGTGCGCGCACCGTTCGACGGCATCGCCGGCAAGCATCTGATCGACCCCGGCAATGTCGTCGGCGGCGAGGGGCAGCAGGCGGCGCTGGCCGAGATCACCCAGCTCGACCCGATCTACGTCGTCGCCAATCTGTCCGAACAGACGGTGCTCAAGATCCGGCAGAATCTCGGCCAACACCGGATGACATTGGCCGACCTGCACAAGGTTCCGGTCGATGTCGGGTTGTCCAACGAACAGGGCTTTCCCCATCGCGGCACGATCGAATACGTCGCGCCGCAACTCGATCCGGCGACCGGAACCCTGCTCGTGCGCGGCATTCTGCCCAACCCCGACCGGGTGCTGTTGCCCGGCTTTTTTGTGCGCATGCGGCTGCCGATGGGACGGGTCGACAAGAACGCGCTGCTGGTGCCGCAGCGCGCGCTGCAGACCGATCAGGGCGGCACCTATCTGCTGGTTCTTAACGAAAACGACATTGTTGCGCAGCGTTATGTTCAGCTCGGGCCGGTGGTCAACGGGCTGCAGGTGGTCACCGCCGGTCTGACGCCGGAAGAGCGGGTCGTGGTCGGTGATTTGTGGCGCGCCGCGCCCGGGACTAAAGTGGTGCCGCAGCCGACCACGATCGAGGCGGTCACCCGGGCGGCTGGCGGCGGAACGCAGCCATGATGTCGAAATTTTTTATCGAGCGGCCGGTCCTTGCCAATGTGCTCGCGATCGTGCTGGTCATCATTGGCGCGGTGTCGCTGCTGCGCCTGCCGGTTGCCCAATATCCCAACGTCACGCCGCCGACCGTGGTGGTCTCGACCCGCTATCCCGGCGCCAGCCCGCAGACCGTGCTCGACACGATCGCGCTGCCGATCGAGCTGCAGGTCAATGGCGTGCCGGGCATGATCTACATGCAGTCGACCAGCGCCTATGACGGCACCTATGTGCTGACGATCAGCTTCGAGATCGGCAGCGATCCGAACATGGATCAGGTGCAGGTGCAAAACCGCGTGCAAAACGCCCTGGCCCAGCTGCCTGAGGCGGTGCAGGCGCAAGGGGTCGCGATCCGCGCGAAATCGCCGGCCATTCTCGAATTTGTCACGTTGAGCTCGCCCGACAATTCGCGCGACGCGCTGTTCATGTGGAATTACGCGTCGATCAACCTCGTCAACGAGCTGGCGCGGCTGCCCGGGGTCGGCAATGTCGCGGTGATGGGGGCGGGCGAATATTCGATGCGGATCTGGATGGATCCGAACAAGCTCTACTCGTTTGGGCTGCAGCCCTCCGATGTCAGCCGCGTGGTCCGCCAGCAAAGCCAGGAGGTGGCGGCCGGGCAGGTCGGGATGCCGCCCGCACCCGCCGACCAGGCCTTCCAATACACCGTCGACGTCAAGGGCAAATTCGCCGATCCCGACGAGTTCGGGAATATCATCGTCAAGGACCAGACCGCCCAGGGCGGCCGCCTGGTCCGGCTCAAAGACGTGGCCCGGATCGATCTCGGCGCCCAAACCTACAGTCAGGATTTCCGGCTGAACGGCAAGCCCGCCGCCGGTATCGCCATCTACCAGACCCCGGACGCCAATTCACTGAAAGTCGCGGCGGAAGTCGACGCCAAGATGAAACAGTTGGCGCGCAATTTTCCGCCCGGGCTTTCCTACAGTATTCCCTATAATACGACAATTTTCGTCCGCAATTCGATCAACGAAGTCTATAAGACCTTGTGGCAGGCCGGAGTCCTGGTGCTGATCGTCATTCTGCTGTTTTTGCAGAATTTCCGCGCCGTGCTGGTGCCGGCGACGACGGTGCCGGTGACGATCATCGGTGCCTTCGCGGCGATGGCCGCGCTCGGCTTTACGGTTAACCTGTCGACCTTGTTTGCGCTGATCCTCGCCATCGGCATCGTCGTCGACGACGCGATCGTCATTGTCGAGGGGGTCTCGAAATATATCGAGACCGGCATGTCGGGGCACGACGCCTCGATCCGCGCGATGAGCGAGTTGTTCGGGCCGATCATCGGCATCACCCTGGTGCTGATGGCGGTGTTTTTGCCCTCCGCCTTTGTTCCCGGCCTCTCCGGCCAGATGTTCGCGCAATTCGCGCTGGTGATTGCCGCAACCGCGCTGATCAGCGCGGTCAATGCCGCCACCCTGAAGCCGACCCAATGCGCGCTGTGGCTGCGCACGCCCAAGCCGGTCGCCGAACGCAACTTTTTTTTCCGCGGCTTCGAACACGCCTATGGCGCGGCGGAACGGTCCTACGCCGGATTGATCGGGCGCATGGTGCGCCATGCGGGGCTTATCGTCTTGATCGGGGTCGCGCTTGCGGTTGTCGCGGTGTGGGGCATCGCGCGCCTGCCGACCGCGTTCATCCCGAACGAGGATCAGGGCTATTTGATGATTGCCGCGCAATTGCCCGACGCCGCCTCGCTCGGCCGCACGCGCGACGCCCTCGCCAACGCCACGCAGCTGGCGCTGGGTACACCCGGCGTCGAGCAGGTTATCGCGATCTCGGGCCTGTCGGCGCTCGACAATTTCGCCGACCTGCCCAATGCCGGGGTCTGCTTTGTCGTGCTCAAGCCCTGGGACCAGCGCAGCAAGGCGCAGGGCACCGATATCCTGTCGATCGCTGAGCACCTGCAAGACAAGCTCAACGCTGCCCCCGATGGCCGGCTGTTTGTGCTGGCGCCGCCGCCGATCCAGGGCATCGGCAACGCCGGCGGCTTTCAGATGCAAACGGTTTTGTTGGGCGGCAGCTTTGACTATCAAAAGCTCAGCGACGCGGCCAATGCGATTGTCGCAAAGGCCAACGCCAACCCGGGATTGCAGCATGTCTTGACGACCTTTCGCCCGGGCGCGCCGCAAGTCGCGGTGACCGTCGACCGCGATCGCGCCGAAACCTTGCGGGTGTCGGTCGGCGATGTGTTCGATGCGCTGAGCTCGTATCTCGGCTCGACCTACGTCAACGAGTTCTACAAATACGGCCAAGTGTTCCAGGTCTATATGCAGGCCGATTCGAAATATCGCCTGCACCCCGACGACCTGCTCAACCTCTATGTCCGCAGCCAGGACAACCAGATGGTGCCGATCGGCGCGGTCGCGCATCTGAGCTCGACACTGGCGCCGCCGCTGATCACGCTCTACAACCTTTATCCATCGGCGACGATTATCGGCACCCCGGCGCGCGGCTACAGTTCCGGCCAGGCGCTCGCGACGATGGAGGACATCGCCAACACCAGTCTACCGCACGGCATATCGTATGAATGGACGGCGATGTCCTACCAGGAGAAACTGACCGGCAACCAGCTTTATTACCTGTTTGGTCTATCGGTGTTGCTGGTTTATCTGTGCCTGGCCGGCCAATATGAAAGCTGGATATTGCCGCTGGCGGTATTGTCGGCGGTGCCGCTGGCGCTGTTGGGTCCGGTCGTGGCGCTGACCAGCCTTGGTCTCGCCAACAACCTCTATACCCAGATCGGGCTCATCTTGATGATCGCGCTGTCGGCCAAAAACGGCATTCTGATTGTCGAGGTGGCGCGCGAGGGCCGCATGATCCGCGGCGTGCCGATCCTCGATGCCGCAATCGAGGCCTCGCGCACCCGTTTTCGGCCGATCCTGATGACCTCGTTCGCTTTTGGCATGGGGGTGCTGCCGCTGGTGTTCGCGACCGGTGCGGGCGCGGTCTCGCGGATTTCGCTGGGGGTGTCGGTGTTGAGCGGCATCATCGCCTCGACCTGCCTGGCGGTGCTGTTCGTGCCGTCGTTTTTTGTCGTGCTGCAGCGCTTTGACGAGGCGCGCAAGGCGCGCAAAGCGCGCAAAGTCCTGCAGCCCGTGCATACCCCGGCCGGCGAGTAAAAAGCGCGCGCTGATGAACGGCGCGGACCGCGGCGCCGGTTGCGTTCTTCCTCGTCGGCTCGCGGGTCAGCGGGCCTGAGCGGCGAGATGGCTGGTGTCGTTCCACAGCCGGATCACCGGCTCGCCGAAATTGTGTTCGTAACCGAGAATGCTGAGGCTCGCCGTGCCGAGCCACCAATAGCGCCCGCCCGCCGGCGGCAGCCCGAGCCAGCGCGCGGTCAACACCCGCGAAAAATGCGCGCTTGACACGACGAGCACATTGCCGCCGATGGCGCGCAGACGGGCGATAACGCGGTCGGCGCGGGCCCCGATCGCTTCCGGCGTTTCGCCGCCCGGGCATCCGTCGCGGAACAATTGCCAATCCGGGCGCTGGGCCAGGATCTCGGCGGTGCGCCGGCCCTCGTAATCGCCGTAATCCCATTCGGCGAGATCGGGATCGATTTCGGACAAGGCGCCAAAGCCGGCGAGTTCGCATGTCCGCACCGCACGCTGCGACGGGCTCGTCAAGACCTTGACAAAGTCGAGCCCGTGCAAGCGCCGGCCGAGAGCCATCGCCTGGCGCTCGCCGTTTTCGGTCAATGGCAGGTCGGTGCGGCCGGTGTGCTGGCCCGAAAGGGTCCACGCGGTCTCGCCATGGCGCCCGATGTAGAGTAGCGGAAGCGGCTCGGTCAAGTTTGGCTCCTTTCACACATCGCGGCGCACCGCCGGCCGGACCGGCGTTTCGGCGGCGGTTGTCCGGCGCCGCCACAATCGGCCCCCCTCGACCGCCTGCCACACGGCCAGCGCCGGCAACCCGATCGCCAGGTCGCGAGCCCGCTTGACCAGCGACACCGCCAGCGCCGTCTGCGGCGCCAGGCCGAAACCGGCGCCGATCAGAATATAAGCGCCCTCTTGCACGCCGAACGCGCTCGGGATGACCGCGGCAAAGGTGCGCACTGCGTAAAGCAGGCTGTCGAGCACCAGAACCGTCTTGAACGAAAGCGCGCTGCCGAGCAAGCGCAGCACCAGCCAAGTCTCGCTGGTCGCCGCCACCCAGCATACCAGATGCAGCGAAAAACCCAGCCACAACCCGGAAACCCGCCGGTAACACAGCGCCAGCGCCTGGCGCAGCGCCGCCGCCCCGGCCGCGGTGCGCTCCGCCCAGCCGCGTCCCAGGGCACGGGCGATGCGGTCGAACACCTGCCAACCGCGGCGCTGGGCGACGACGAAGCCGGCCGCCGCCAGGCTCGCTACCGCCAGGCCCATGGCGAGCGGCATCGCAATCGGCGACTTCGGACGCAGGCTGAGAAGCAGCACCAAGCCCAAGGCGGTATAGGCAAGCTTTGCCAGAAACTCGAGGGTCAGATCGACGATCGTGCTGGCCGCCGCCGCCGCACCCGGCACCCGGGCCAGGATCAGCGCCCGCGCCCCGAGCACACAGCCGCCGATCGGCGATAGCGGCAGCACCTCGGAGCCGGCCTCGCGCACGATGCGCGCGGCAATGAACGCACCGGTAGGCGCCGCCGCGACAAGGCCGCGCCAGGCCAGCCCCATCAACGCCAGCAGCGCGAGGTGAATGGTCGAGATCGCGGCAAAGCCCGGCAGGCCGACCGCGAAAAACGAATGGGCCACGGCCCTGGCTCCGAACACCGCGACGAGCGCCGCGGTCAGCGCCAGACCGCCCAACCCGGCGAAGATCGCAACCCGTTTCATGCGGCTCCCTTCGCTGTCGGCGCCGGCAACACTGTCCGATCGGGCAGGCGCTGCGCCGCCGCCGAGGCCGGGCGTGGCCGGCTTGTCGCCGGCGAGTGTGACTGCAACGCGCTGCGGCCCGGCCGCGGCGGAGCCTAGCCCCATTCGTGGCGGCGGGTCAGAACCAAGCGCGCTGTCCAGCGCCCGGCGCCGGCTTGACGGGGTGCGCGCCCGGCCGGCGGTGCGGCTCAACGGCCGCGATAGTGCTTATAGAAGTCGATGACTTGCGGGCTCTGCTGGAAGCCGGCGAGAATCGTGATGTCGCGCGTCGGCCGGCCGTTCAGGGGAATGGTTTCGACGATATGGTCGGTGACCCCGGCGCGGATTTTGTCGGGCTCAAAGGTGATGCGCACCGGAAAGCTGCGCTTGCTGATGATCTGGTCGTGCGGACCGGTCACCGCGATGAAATAGGTCAGGTCGACCGCATTGGCCTGTCCGGCGGCGGGGCCGCGCTGGCCGATCACGATGACATCGAGGTTCACTTTGACCGTATCCTCGGCAAAGTCGCAGCGGCGGTCGACCTCGCTCAACAGACCATAGAACGCGACATTGTCCGGCCGCGCCTCCGGGCCGGAGCCGAACACAGCGGTATTGGCGAGCGGCCGCAGGATCACCGCCGCCGGGCAGGCTTGCGTCGGCTTGGTCGAGGACGAAAACCAGCCGCAGCCCGACAAGGCGAGCAGGCACAGGAGGGCGGCGCCTCGCGCGAGCGGCGCCGGGCTCACAGGGTGTTGTGTGTGCCGTCGCAGAAGGGCTTGTCGCCGGTGTGCTTGCAGCCGCACAACCACACCTCTTCGCTCGCCTCGGCGGTGAACGGGACCGGGGTCAGGCCGGTGCCCTTGTGCGAGCCGTCGCAAAACGGCTGATTGGCGCTGCGCCCGCAGGCGCACCAGAAATACCGCTTGCCGGCTTCGACATTGATGCCGTAGGGCTCTTTTTGCGCTGGTATCGGTTGTTCGGCCATCTCATCCCCCACCGTCGTCCCGCCGGTTTCCGTGTCGCACCGGGCGGCCAAGCGGCGGCGCGACTGTAAGCGAGCGGCGGCACCGAGACAAGCCCGGCCGGCGGCAAGCGCGAGGGCGGCGCCGGCCAAAAGGCCCGGTCGGCCAGGCTGTGCCGCGACCCGGCGCCGCGGGGATCGCGGCCGGCCATGGCCAGCGGGAGGGGTGGGCGGGGCCGGCGTCGCGACGCGCGGCCAAGGAGAGAGAATGGCGGTCTATACCGACGTTTCCGATGACGAATTGCGGGCGTTTGTGGCGCTCTACGATCTCGGCGAGGTGCTGGCGTGCAAGGGGATCGCCGAGGGTGTCGAGAATTCGAACTACCTGGTCACGACCGAGGCCGGGAATTTCATTCTGACCCTTTACGAAAAGCGGGTGGCGCGCGCCGATCTGCCGTTCTTCATCGCGCTGATGGAGCATCTGGCCGGGCAGGGCGTGGCTTGCCCGACACCGCTGCGCGGCCGCGACGGGCGGGCGCTGCGCGAATTGTGCGGCCGGCCGGCGGCGATGGTGACGTTTCTTGCGGGCATGTGGCCGCGCCGCATCCAGCCGTTTCATTGCGCCGGGGTGGGCCGGGCGCTGGCCGCTTTGCATGCCGCCGGCGCCTCCTTTTCGATGCGTCGGGCCAACGATTTGTCGGTCGCCGGCTGGCGGCGCTTGTTTGAGGCGTGTGCGGCGCGGGCCGGCGAGGTGCAGCCGGGCCTCGCTGATGAACTTGCCGCCGAGCTCGCATTGCTCGAACGGGAATGGCCGCAGGATCTGCCGGTCGGCGTCATTCACGCCGATCTGTTTCCCGACAATGTCTTTTTTCGCGACCGGACCGTGTCGGGACTGATCGATTTCTATTTCGCCTGCACCGATTTTCTTGTCTACGATGTCGCCATCTGTCTCAACGCCTGGTGTTTCGAGGCGGATGGCAGTCTGAACGTGACCAAGGCGCGCGCCCTGCTCGACAATTACCGTCAGGAGCGGGGATTGACCGCGGCCGAACTGGCGGCACTGCCGCTGCTGGCCCGGGGCAGCGCGCTGAGGTTCCTGTTAACCCGGCTCTACGACTGGCTCAACCAGCCGCAAGGGGCGCTGGTGCGGCCCAAGGATCCGCTCGAGTTTTTGCGCAAGCTGCGCTTTCATCGCCGGGTCCTCAGCAGCCGCGATTACGGTCTTGACGGCTGAATCGGCGGCGGGCGGCGAGGCCGTCGAAATCTTTACCGACGGCGCTTGCAGCGGTAATCCCGGGCCCGGCGGCTGGGGGGTGGTGTTGCGCTATCGCGGGGTCGAAAAGGAGCTGTCTGGCGCCGACCCGGCGACAACCAACAACCGGATGGAATTGATGGCCGCGATTGCCGGGCTCGAAGCATTGACGCGGCGGTGCCGGGTGCGGCTCTACAGCGACAGCCGGTATCTGCGCGACGGCATCACCCGTTGGCTGCCGGCGTGGAAGGCGCGAAGCTGGCGCACGGCCGGCAACAAGCCGGTCAAGAACATCGATTTGTGGCAGCGCCTCGAAGCCGCGGCAACCCGGCACGCGGTCGAGTGGATCTGGGTGCGCGGCCATGCCGGTCACCCCGAGAACGAGCGCGCCGACCGGCTCGCCCGCGCCGCCCTCAGCCAAGCCGTCGCGCAACCTGGCTCCGCTAGCGGAAGTCGCGGCTTGGAATGACCATCTCGCGGAGGTCGTAGCCGGGCGGTTTGACCGGAACCGCAAACGGCGGTTTTATCGCCGCCGCCGCGGGCTCGTCACCGCTGCGGGCGCGCAAGGTGTGTAGGCGCGGGCTGAGATCGTCGAGCCGCTCGGCGACGATGTGGATCACACTTTGCTCGCGCTGCAATTTGCCGGTGCAACAGAGCAATGTGGCGCCCAGCACCGCCCGCCGGCAGCGTTCGAGGACGGCCGGCCAGACGATCAGATTGGCGATCCCGGTCTCGTCCTCGATCGTGACAAACACCACGCCTTTGGCGCTGCCCGGCCGCTGGCGGATCAGCACGACGCCGGCGATGGTCAGCCGCCGATCGACCGGCAAATGGGCGAGGTCGGCGGCGGTCACCAGCCCCTCGCGCGCGAATTCGGCGCGCAAAAACGCCAGCGGATGGCGTTTGAGGCTCATGCCGGTGGTCAGGTAGTCCTCGACGACATGCTCGCCCAACGGCATCGGCGGCAACAACGCCGCGGCGCTTCTCTCCCTCTCCACCTCCGGGGGCGGAGAGGGCAGGGGTGAGGCGGGGGACGCCGCCTGCGGTATTGCCAAGTGGCCGATGCCCCCCTCGTCCTTCCCTCTTCCCGCGGTGCGGGGAGGGGATTTGGTAATGAGATGTAATTCTGCTGCGTCAGAGGCGGCAAACAGCGGCAGCGGCGGATCGCCGAGCGCTTTCAAGGCCCACAGCGCCCGGCGGCGGTCGAGCCCGAGCGAGCCGAATGTATCGGCTGCGGCGAGGCGTTCGAGAATGGCGCGGCCGAGCCCGCTGCGCCGCCACAAATCGTGCGGATCGCGAAAGCCGGCCGGCGGTCGCGCGGCGACCAGCCGCTCGCCATCGGCGGCGGCCAGACCCTTTACATAGCGCAAGCCGAGACGCAGCGCCGGGCGCCGGCTCTCGTCGCCGGCGCGAAAGCGGGAAGCCAGGATGGTCAAATCCGCGCCGTCACCCGGGCCCTCCGCTTGCGCGAGGGCGGCGGGAGAGGGGGCTTGCCCTTCACCTCCCGGTTCGAGGGTGCAGTCCCAGAAACTGTGGTTGACATCGACCGGGCGAATTTCGACCCCGTGCTCGCGCGCATCGCGGACGATCTGGGCCGGCGCGTAAAACCCCATCGGCTGGCTGTTCAGCAGCGCGCAAGCAAAAACCTCGGGATAAAAACATTTGATCCAGGCCGAAACATAGACCAGGAGCGCAAAGCTGGCGGCGTGGCTTTCGGGAAAGCCGTAGGTGCCGAACCCTTCGATCTGGCTGAAACAGCGGGTGGCAAAGTCGCGCTCATAGCCGTGGGCGACCATGCCGGCGACAAATTTGTCGCGAAACCGGTGGATATCGCCATTGTGCCGGAAGGTTGCCATCGCCCGGCGCAGCCGGTCGGCCTCTTCCGGCAGGAACCCGGCGCCGACGATCGCGATTTTCATCGCCTGTTCCTGGAACAACGGCACGCCCAAGGTCTTGCCGAGCACCTGGCGCAACGCCTCGGACGGATAGTCGACCGGCTCCTGCCCCGAGCGCCGGCGCAGATAGGGATGCACCATGTCGCCCTGGATCGGCCCGGGCCGGACAATCGCGACCTCGATCACCAGATCGTAGAATTCGCGGGGCTTGAGCCGCGGCAGCATCGTCATCTGGGCGCGGCTTTCGACCTGAAAGACGCCGAGCGAATCGGCGCGGCTCAGCATGTCGTAGACCCGCGGGTCCTCGGCCGGCACGCTTGCCAGATCAAAGTCGCGGCCATGATGCCGCGCAATCAGCGCAAACGCCTTGCGGATGCAGGTCAGCATGCCGAGGGCGAGCACATCGATCTTCAGAATGCCGAGCGCGTCGAGATCGTCCTTGTCCCATTCGATGACGGTGCGGTCTTCCATCGCCGCGTTCTCGATCGGCACCAGCTCCGACAGCGGCCCGCGGGTGATCACAAACCCGCCGACATGTTGCGAGAGATGGCGCGGGAAACCGGTGAGTTCGGCGGCAAGGTCGAGAGCCAGGCGCAAGGTGCGGTCGGCGGGGTCGAGCCCGGCCTCGCGCACCCGCCGGTCGGCAATCGGGTCGTTGCTCCAGCCCCAGACGATACCGGCAAGTGCGGCCACGACATCAACCGACAGCCCCAGCGCCTTGCCGACTTCGCGGATCGCCAGGCGCGAACGATAGCGGATCACGGTCGCGGCCAGCCCGGCGCGGTCGCGGCCGTATTTCTCATAGATGTACTGGATGACTTCCTCGCGCCGCTCATGCTCGAAATCGACGTCGATGTCGGGCGGTTCGTTGCGCGCGGCACTGATAAAGCGCTCAAACAACACGTCGATGCGCGCCGGGTCGACCGCGGTGATGCCAAGGCAATAACACACCACCGAATTGGCCGCCGAGCCGCGCCCTTGGCAGAGGATGCCGCGCCGGCGCGCAAAGGCGACGATGTCGTGCACGGTCAGGAAATAGCGCGCATAGTCGAGCTGCTCGATCAGCTGCAATTCGTGCGCGATCAGATTGCGGATTTTGTCGGGGATGTCGCTTTGAGCGTCATTCCCGCACAACCGCCCCCGGGTTGAACCGGTTTGCCGAGCGTCGCCGGCGCCGCCCGCGGGCAGGGGGTCAGGCTGCGAAGGGCGGTTCTGGATCCCGGCTTGCGCCGGGGTGACCGAACAAAACCGTTCCCTGGCGCTCTGCCAGGTGAGGTCAGCGAGGCGCTGTTGCGGGGTGCGGCCGTCTGCGGCGGTTTCGTCCGGGTATTCATAGCGCAATTGATCGAGGCTGAACCGGCAGCGCTCGACAATTTCGAGGCTCCGCGCCACCGCCTGCGGATGGCCGCGAAACAGCCGCGCCATCTCCTGCGCCGGTTTCAGATGGCGTTCGGCATTGGCGGCAAGACGCAACCCGGCCGCGGTGATCGTGCAGCCTTCGCGGATGCAGGTCAGCACGTCCTGCAACGCCCGGCGCTCGGGGATATGGAAGAGCACGTCGTTGGTCGCCACCAGCCCGAGCCCCACCGTCTCGGCCAAGACCGCCAGATGCGCGAGGCGGCGGGCATCGTCGCCGCGGTAGAGATGATGCGCGGCGAGATAGGCGCGGCCGCAAAAATCCGCTGCGACACGGGCGGCAAATTCGGCAAATTCGGCAAATTCAGTAAATTCGGCAAATTCGCCATCGGGGGTGGCGAACCGGGCGGCGGGGGGCAGCACGACAACCAGCTGGCCCTCGCCATGGTCGATGACATCGGTGTAATCGAGCCGGCATTCGCCTTTGACGGCGCGCCGCTTGCCCAGGGTCAACAGCCGGGTCAGCCGGCCGTAAGCGGCGCGGTCTTGCGGAAAAGCGAGCAGGCTCGCGCCGTCGGCGAGGTCGAGGCGGCAGCCGACGACCAGCCGGATGCCCACCTCCTTGGCCGCCTGGTGCGCGCGCACAATCCCGGCGAAGCTGTTGCGGTCGGTGACCGCGATCGCCCGGTGGCCGAGGCGGGCGGCGGTCGCGACCAGTTCGGCCGGGTGCGAAGCGCCGCGCAGAAACGAGAAATTGGTTGTGACCTGCAACTCGGCATAAGCCGGCGCGGCGGGCTCGCAGGCCGCGAGGGTCATGGCGACAGACCGCTGGGGCGATGCCGCCAGCCCGATGAAATGGCGGGATGGCTGTCCTGCGGGCCAGGCCCGGAGGGCGGCGCAACAAGGCCGCTGCGGTCAGGCGAAGACGCCATGGACGTACCAGCGCGGCGGCCGGTCGCCGCCGGGCAGCCCTGCCCGAAACAGCCAAAACCGCCGCCCCTCCTCATCCTCGACCCGGTAATAATCACGGATCGCGGTCGCGGCCAAAGCGGACCCCGGTCGCCACCATTCCGGTGCGATCCGCTCCGGCCCGTCGGCGCGGCGGACGCGGTGCGACCGCCGCCGCCAGGTAAAATGAAAGGGCGGGTCGTCGGGCAGCAACCAGGTTGCCACGACCGGTTCCGGCGGGTCGAACAACCGTACCGGTCGCGGCGGTTTTATTCGCATGTCTTGGTCGAAGCGCCGGGTTGTCGGGACGGTTGGCGTGCCCGGGCCTGACCGGCCCAACCGCAAATTCTGGTCGTCATGGCCGGGCTTGTCCCGACCGTCGGTCTCGGCATTGACCGGCACCCTAACCGCGGCGCGCTCGGGGATATGGCTCTGGCGGGTCTCGATGCGGGTTATTGCGGCAAGGCCAAGCCGGTTGCCGAGCCGGTCGATCAGGGCGGCGACATTGCCGGCCGCTTCGCTTGCGGCAACGCCGGCAAACCCGGTCTGTTCGGGTCCCAGCGGCTCGACCGCGAATGCCGCGAGGATCATGTCTTCGACGCCGAGGCCGGGATCGACCGTGTCGAGCCGTTCCTTGAACAGGGCGGCGAGATGCCCGGGATCGCGCGTCGGCCGCGCGGTGCCGAGCGCAATGCGCTCGACGCAGCCATCGACCCGATGACAAGCGAGAACCAGCCGCCGCGCCCCCATCCCCTCGCGCGCCAGCCGGGTGACGAGGTCGCGGGCCAATCGTTCGGCGGCAAGCGCGAGATCGGCCGGCGCCGCAATCGGCTCGGCAAAACTCAGCCGCACCCGGCGCGCCGGGGTTTCGCTCAGCGGCGACAGCGGCTCCGCCAGGTCGCCAAGGGCCTGGTCGAGACGCCGCGCCACAATCTCCCCAAAGCGGCGCGCCAAAGCCGCGCGCGGCATCGCATAAAGATCGCCGATCCGCTTCAACCCGACCCGCCGCAAACCTTGCACGGTCATCGGGTCGAGGCGCAGGGCTGCGACCGGCAGCGGCGCCAGGGCGGCGCGGGTGGCTTGCGGCGGGGCAATCAGGATGCGCTCGCCGGTTGCGGCATGGCGCGCCAAGGCGCAGGCGGCGCCCAGCGTGTCGGCAATGGCCAGGCGGGCGGTGATCCCTTGGCGCCCGAGCCGGGCGATAAGATCGCCGGCCAGCGCCTCCTCGCCGCCCCATAAATGCGCGCAGCCGGTGATCTCGATCGTCACGCCGTCGCGACTGTCGGGGGCGGTCCACGGGCTGTAACGGCCGCACCATTCCGCCAGCCGGTGCAATGCCGCGGCGTCCTTGTCCGGCTCGGCCAGGGCGGTGGACAGGGCCGGCACAAACGACAGCGCATCGGCCAGCGGCATGCCGGGAGCGAGCCCGGCGGCCGCCGCAGCGCGATTGACGGCAGCGACGAGCCGCTGCCCGGCGGCGTCGGCAATCGTGGCAAAGGGCGCGGTCTCAACCGCTGCGGCGGAGCGGTTGCGGCCGGGCGAGATCGCCGCCAGGCGCCGCAGCCGGTCGATCGGCCAATGCTTGAGCCAGAGGTAGAGGATGCGTCGCATCGCTGATTTTTCCTTCGCGAATGTCGACCTCCCACGCCGCCGGCTTGCCGCCCCGGCAGCGCAACAACTCGATCCGCCAGCGCGGATGTCCGAGGCCCGGCTCCTCGCCCGCCGCCCTTTCCCATGCGTTTTGTTGCCGACCCGCTCCCATTCCCTTCCCCGCCTGCGGGGGAGGGTTGGCGAGGGGGAGCGGGCGGGAACCGGTCAGCCAGACAGGAATGGGAACCGGCTGCGACGGTTGTGCGGCAATCCGCCAGCGGGTGACGGCGGCGGTCGGCCGTCGGCGCTCGCGCGCGGCTTGGTCGCCGCCATACCAGCGCCGCAACACAAAAGCGGTCACACCCGAGCGCTCGGCGGCGAGTTGCAGCCGGCGGCCGGCGACATCGGGCAGAATGGCGATCTCGCCCACCACCGCCGCCAGGCCCGGGCTGCGCAGCCCCTCTTCCATCGCCCACAACAAATCCGCATCGCGCGCGGTTTGGGCCAACAAAAGCCGCGCCGGATCAAGACCGTGCGCAACAAGGCCGGGGCCGTAAAGATCCGGCCGCGCCAGGCACCACAAGACCGGGGCGGCGGCTGTCGCGACAAGCCGGGCGACCAGGCCGGCGGCAAAAGCGGCGGCGAGCGCGCCATCCTCCTCATCGCCGCCGGCGCCAAGAATTTCGTGCAAGGCGCCGCGCGCCAGACCGCCGCCCGGCAGGACCCGGTCGATCGCCGTGACCCCGAGCGGCACCACGCCATGCGCCGCCACGGACGGCCGCTCGATCCGCCGCACCCGCTCACGCAAAGTGTGCAGAGTTTCGTGCGCCATACCGGCCGACACCCCAACCATGTTTCCTTTTTGTTCTAGTTGGAGCGGATTGTCAACCGGCCAAGCGCGCTTTCCGTCCCCGTTTGTCTCCTATCCCGCCCGCGGCAGCCACGCCTCGAGCCGCCGCGCGGCCTCAGCCACCTCTTCGCTGCGCCCGGCGAAAGACAGCCTTACCCAGCCGCCGCCGCGCGCCTGATCGAAATCCCGCCCGGGCGTGATCGCCACCCCGGTTTCCGCCAGCAGCCGCCGGCAGAATTCCTCGCTGTCGCGGGTCACCTCGGAAATGTCGGCATAGAGATAAAACGCTCCGTCGGCCGGCGCAAAGCGCGACAGCCCGGCCGCCCGCAGCGCCGCGATCAAGCGGTCGCGATTGGCGCGGTAACGCACGACATGACGGTCGAGTTCGGCGCGACAGTCGAATGCCGCCACCGCCGCCAATTGCGACAAGGCCGGCGGCGAGATGTAGAAATTCTGCGCCAGACACTCGATCGAACGCAGCAGATCGGGCGGCGCCAGCATCCATCCCAGCCGCCAGCCGGTCATGCTGTAATATTTCGAAAACGAATTGACGACGATCACCTCGCCTCCACAAGCGCGCGCCGTCGTCGCCGCGGCCTCGTAGGTAATGCCGTGATAAATTTCGTCGGAGACCAGGCGAATACCGTTGTCGTGACAGTATTGCGCGAGCCGGGCCAGATCGTCGGCGTCGATCATCGTGCCGGTCGGGTTGGCCGGGCTGGCCACGATCAGGCCGTCGAGCCGTCCGGCCTCGGCCAGCAATTCCGGGGTCGGCTGGTAATGGGTGTTTTCGCCGACCGCGATCAACACCGGCTCGATCCCCAGCGCGGCGAGAATGTTGCGATAGGCCGGATAACCCGGCACCGCCAGCGCCACCCGGTCGCCGGCCTCGAACGCGGCGAGAAAGGCCAGCAAAAAGGCTGCCGACGAGCCGGTGGTCACGATTGCCTCGGCCGGGTCTACGGCAACCCCGTATTGGCGGCGGTAATGGGCGGCGATCGCCTCGCGCAAGGGGGTGATGCCCAGCGCATCGGTGTACCCGATCGGCGCCTGATCGAGAGCCCGCTGTGCCGCCTCGCGCACCGCCCGCGGGGCCGGCGTGCCGGGCTGGCCGACTTCGAGATGGAGAATGTCGGCGCCGGCCGCGGCGCGCTCGGTGGCGGCGCGCAGCACATCCATCGCGATAAACGGCGGCACCAATCCGCGGCGCGAAGCCCGCAATGTCATTCTTTGCCACCTCCAGCCGCCGGATGCGCCGTTCCCGGATGCGAGGAGGTTGCCATCGCCGCGCGCGATTGGCTATCACCGCTTTCTTGCCGCTGCCGGGAGAAGCTGCCGCATGAGCGAGACGCAACGGGCCCGCCTGATCGGAATGACGGGAAGCCTGCGCGCCGGCTCCTATTCGAACGCCGTGCTCGAAACCTTGGCCGAGAAATTCGCCGCGGTCGCCGATTTCACGATCTGGGACCTGGCCCCGGTGCCGCCCTACAACCAGGATTTTGAGGGCGACAAGCGCCCGCCCCCGGTCAAGGCGTTGCTCGCCGCGATCGATGCCGCCGACGGCGTGGTGTTGTGCGCGCCGGAATTCAATCACAGCATTCCCGGGGTGCTCAAAAACGCGCTCGATTGGGCCTCGCGGCCGGCCTTCACCTCGGTCATGGCCTATAAGCCGGTGGCGATCATGGCGACCTCGCGCGGCCCGTTGGGTGGGGCTCGCTGTCTCGAACATATGAAGGTGGCGCTCGATTCGATGCTGGCCCGGGTCGTGCTGGCGCGCGAATGCATCATCACCGCATGCGCCGACAAGGTCCGCGACGGCCGGCTGGTCGACGAGACCTCGCTCGGCTTTGCCTGCGGCGTGGTCGAGGAGCTGTTGCGCGAGATCCGGCTGCGCGCCGGCGCCAGCCGCGCCGCCGCCGGCTAGCCGCAGAGTGCGGCGGCCCGGGGCGGGCGGTGCGGCCGCACCGCCCCGCACCGCTACCCCGCGACAGCAAGGCTAGTCGCGCCACGCATAGGGATGATGGCGCCAGTGCCGCCACGCGTAAGGATGGTGGTGTCGCCACCACGGATGCGGCCGCCACCACTCCGCCTGCGGGTACCAGCAATGCCAGCCATAGCCGTTCCACCAGCATCGCGCCTGGGCTTCGGGAACGAGTGCGGCGCTGCCCAGAAGGACGACCGCGACCGCGGCCAACAGCAATCGTTTCATCGTCGTCGCTCACAGAGTGAGGTTCTCTCTGCAATGACAACGAAGCTCGCCCGGCTGTGCGTTCCTTTTTTGCGGTCGCGTCTATCGCGGATGCGGTGCGGTCGCGGCGAAAGCCGGCGCGCGGCGGCGCGGGGCCGGTTGCGGCGGCGACCCCTTATCAATCCCGGCGATAGGGATAGCAGCGGGCGCGGTCCAGCGACATGCCGAAATGCTGGCCGAGGGCGCGGATCGCTTCGGCGTGCTCGACATAGGGGTCGCTGTTGGCCACGCCGACGATGATCGGCCGGAAGGTGCGGTCGTCCTGGCCGCCGGGCGGCAGCATCGCCGTGACCAGGGCGGTGCCCTCATCGTCGCGCAGGGTCAGAAACAGCGGCATCTCCCGCTGGATATGGGCCTTGAGCCCGATCTCCTGCTCGAAATGAACCTTCGACAAGGGCTGGAAGGTCTGTGCGGCTTTTTCCTGTTCCTTGCGAAAGAATTTTTCAACGGCGTGGCGCATCGCGTCGGATTCGGCCGCCGCCTCCGCCTCGGTCTCTATACGGAACCATGTCTTGCCGCCTGGTGCGTCGCACACATACTTCATCCACCCCTCCGATACTTAACCGGCGTTCGCCCGCGCGCAAATTATGCGGGTGAAGCTGTGGGCAGCGCAGCGACAGCGGCGCCTGGCGGTCGCGCCACCGCCCGCAGCGATTATTCCTTCGGCATTTTGCCGCGACCGCGCTTGCCTGTCGAGCCTCGGCAGGCGGGCGCAAGCCGGTTTCACCGCGGTCGGCTTGCCGCGGTCGAGCCTGGCTGATCGCCGCCCGCGATCGGCGCGGGCTGCGTCCAGTCGCGCCACAGCGAGATCAGCGCCGCCATCACCACCGGCCCGAGAAAGAGCCCGAGCAGCCCGAAATTCTCCAAGCCGCCGAGGATGCCGAGCAGCACCCACAAAAACGGCAGCCGTGCTGCGCCGCCGATCAGAAACGGCCGGACAAAATGGTCGGCGATGAACACCACGAGCAGGCCGAACACGACGACGCCGATCCCACCGGCGGTATTGCCGTTCGCCACCAGGTAGAGACCGGCTCCCCAAAAGGCGACCGGCGCGCCAAACGGGATCACCGCGAGAATCCCGGTCAGCGCGGCCAAAGGCACAACATGCGGCAGCCCGGCCGCGGCATAGGCAAAGCCGATCACGATCCCCTCGGCAAGACCGACCAGCACCAGCCCGGTCACGGTGCCATGCACCGCCGCGATCATATGTTCGGCGATCCGCTCGCCGCTCGGTCCCAGCGCCTGACGGCTCAGCATCACCAGTTGCCGGCACAGCCCGTCGCCATCGCGAAACAGGAAAAACAAGGTCAGCAAGGTGAAGGCGAAGATGACCAGGCGGTGGGCGACTTCAACGCCGATCACCCGCGCCGAATCGGCGGGGATATACGCAAACAGCCGCCCCAGCAGCTCGTGCATGGTTTGCGGGTCGCTCAGATTGGCTTTCCACCAAACCGCGAGCGGCGCTCCGATCCCGGGAACCGATCCGAGCCAAGCCGGGGTCGGCAGGCCGTGGTGACGCAGCTCGGCGAGATAGCGCAGCAAGCTGCCCATCTCATGCGCCAAATGCGCGGCGGCATAACCAAGCGGCACGATCAATACCAGCCCCACCACCAGCGTCGCCGCCAGGGGCAGCAGGATGCGGTGGCGGCGCGGCGGAAACGCCCGCTCCGCCCGGCGATAGAGCGGCCACACCGCGATCGCGATGATCGTCGCCCAGACCAGCGCCGGCATGAAGCGGTGGACGATCCACAGGCCGAGCACGATCAGGCTGCCGGCCAGCAGCAAGCGCGACAGACGTTGCGTCGAAAAAAACGGCGTCAAGCCGGCCGGTCGCGTTTCCTCCGGAGGATCGCCATCCCGCGTCATCGCGTCCTCGCCGTTACTGATCGCAACCTTAACGGGGTTCACGCCGGCCCGGTAGGGGCCTATGCCGCCAAATTTCCCGATCGGCTGCGCATTTTCTGGACAATAGCGCGCGCAACCATCCGGCCGCGAGGATGGCGGTGGGTTGCGATGACCGCGAGCCATGGTCATGCCCGTGTTTGAGGGGGCGGTTCGGACGCGGGCAGAGAGCGGCAGCCGCTATCGACGCCATGCGCGGCGCCGCGCGTCCCGCATCCGGCGCCGCCGCGGCGGGGTTTATCCAGGCCGGGGCCTATCTCGGTCGGGGCTTATCTCGGACGGGGCTTATCTCGGTCGAGAAAGACCAATGCGGGCCGGGCGCGTCGCCGAGCCCGGCGCCACCCATGGCGCGGCGATACCGCGCATGCCCGCGGCGGCCGGACATGCGCGAAGCCCGGCGCGTGCGGGCGCACCGACCGCAACAAAGATTACCGGTGCGTTCAACAAAAGGGCCGGGGAGGGCCGCTCTGTTCAAGCGGTCCCTCCGGCCGGCCTGTCGACGCCGTCGAGCGACGAGCGCCGCCGATCGGCGCCACCGGCGGATCGGCGGGGCTCGTTCAATGTGCGACGAGCGGTGGCCGCCGTGCTCTGCCGCAAAGGAGGCGCCGCGAGCAGCGCCTCCTCTTCTCCGGCCGCCGACCGCTGGGCGTCACGAACCCGGGGCGGGTGGGCTCGGGGGTGACGGAGGCGCCGATGGCGGCGGCGCGGCACCGCCGCCGCCGACCGTGACTTCAACCCGACGGCTCTCCGCCGGGTTTGGTCCCGGCTGCTCGCCGGCCCCGCTGACCTGGATCTGCCCCTGCGGAACCCCGTCTTGCACCAGGAGATTGGCGACGGTCTGGGCGCGCTGGCGCGACAGACGCTGATTGAGCGCGGCCGAACCGGTGGTGTCGGTATAGCCGACGACCTGCACCGGGCCGGGCGGAGCGGCTTTGGCGGCGGCCGCGGCGGCCTCGACGATCTGGCGCGCCTCCGGGGTCAGCGTCGCGCTGCCTTCGGCGAAATAGACGTGGAACACACTGGGCTGGGCTTGCGGCGGCGGTGCCGGTGGCGGCGCCGGCGGCGGTGGCGGGGGTTGTTGCTGGGCGCAGGCGACCAGCATCAGCATCGAGAGCAGCAAGAATAGGCGCTTCATCCGTCCCTCCGGCAGTGAGGCCGAAACCATAATTGAGCTTTGCCAATCGCACTAGTAGCAAAGCGTCACTAATTGTTTGCGTGAATAAGGATACACCCGAAGCCGGGCCGTCTCAACCTCAGGTTCGGGGCTCGTGACGCGTCGGAACCGGCGCGGGCTCAGCCGCCGGCAACCCCTTGGGTGTTGACGTAGACGGCATAGACCGATTGGCTTGCCGCCATAAACAGGCGGTTGCGAAAGCGCCCCCCAAAGCACAGATTGGCGCAGCGCTCCGGCAGCCGGATCTGGCCGATCATCGTCCCGTCCGGGTCAAACACGACAACACCATTGAGTTCGGCGGTCATGCCCCAGCCGCACCACAAATTGCCGTGCACATCGCAGCGCAGACCGTCGGGCGAGCCGTCGCCGGCGCCGATAAAGACACGGCCATTGGCAAGCCGGGTTCCGTCGCCGACCACGTCAAAGACCCGGATCCGGCGCGGCTGGGCCCGCGATTCGACAATGTAAAGACGCTGTTCATCCGGTGAAAAGCACAGCCCGTTGGGGCCGCTGATGTCGTCGGCCACGACCGCGGCCCGGCCGGTGCTGCCATCGACGCGATAGACATTGGTCGGCAGTTCGGGCTCGGCGCGCTCGCCCTCGTAATAGCCGGAGATGCCAAAGACCGGGTCGGTAAACCAGATCGAGCCGTCGGATTTAACCACCACGTCGTTCGGGGAATTGAGCCGCTTGCCCTCGAAGCGATCGAGGATGACGGTGATCGAGCCGTCATATTCGGTGCGCGTGACCCGCCGCGCGCCGTGCTCGCAAGTAACGAGGCGGCCCTGCCGGTCGCGGGTGTTGCCGTTGGCGTTGTGTGACGGCTTGCGGAACACGCTGCACGCACCGGTCTCTTCGTCCCAGCGCATGATGCGGTTATTGGGAATGTCGCTCCACAGCAGGTAGCGGCCGTCGCCAAACCACACCGGCCCCTCGGCCCAGCGAAACCCGCCGGCGAGCCGCTCGACCGCAGCGTTAAACGGCGGTCTGATCACGTCGAAGCGCGGGTCGAGGGTGCGGATCGCCGGATCGGGGTAGCTCTGTGCCGGCTCCCAGCGGGTGGCGGGCGCCGCCGCCCCGGCCGACGCGCCGCCCGCCGGCCCGACCTGATCGCTCATGACCCGCCTCCGTTCGCCCGCCGCATCGCGGCCGGGCGGAGCCTCACGGCTGCGTCCGGCGCCGCATCGCGGCAGGAATTATCGGGGCCGGGGCCGCGCCGCCGCGGCCCCGACGATCCCCGTCAGATGACTTTTTCCTCGCGCAGTTTCGCCAGCTCTTCGGCGCTGAAGCCGAGCAGCTCGCGGTAGACGGCGTCGGTATCGGCGCCGAGCAGCGGGGCGGCGGTAATCGGCACCTTCGAGCCGGTCATCTTGACCGGCCAGCCCGGCATCTTGAAATCGCCGCGCACCGGGTGCTTGACCGTCACAAAGATCTCGCGGCGGTTCAAGTCGGGATCGTTTGACAGCTCCATCGTATCCATCACCGCGCCGGCGGGAATGCCCTGTTCGCCGAGCCGTCTCATGACCTCGAGCTTGTCGTATTGTTTGGTCCATGCGGAGAGCATTTCATCGACCACGTGGCGGTTCTTGAACCGCTCTTCCGGGCTGTCGAAGCGCGGATCGCCGATCAGATCCTCGCGGCCCATCAACTTCAGAATGCGTTCCCAATGCTGCTGGTTGGCGCGCGAGGTGTAGATATAGCAGTAATCATTCGGGCCGCCGCCTTTGCAGGGATAGGCCTCGCTCGGCGAGTTGGTGCCCATGATGCTCTGGTTGCCCAAGCGCGGCGCGGCATGACCCCACAGATACTGGGCGGCGTAGGAAATGCGGCCGTAATTGATGACGCATTCCTGCATCGCACACCGAATGAGCTGACCCTCGCCGGTGAACTGGCGCTGATAGAGCGCCGCCAGCACGCCAATCGCGGCATGCAGCCCGGTGCCGGTATCGCCGATCGTCGGACCCGGTTTGATCGGGCGGCCGTCCGGTTCGCCGGTGATCGACATCGCGCCGCCGGTCGCCTGCGCGATCATGTCGAAGGCCAGATAATTCTTGTACGGGCTGTCTTCGCCAAAGCCTTTGACCGAGACATAGATGATCCGCGGGTTGATTTCGCGGACCACGTCATAGCCAAAGCCCAGCCGTTCGATCACGCCGGGCGCGAAATTCTCGGCAAAAACATCGGCCTTTTCGATCAGCCCGCGCAGGATGGCGCGGCCCTTGTCGGTCTTCAGATTGGCGGTGACGCTTTTTTTGTTGGCGTTGAGCAGCATGAAATATTGCGAATCGACGCCCTTTTTATCGGTCGAGGCGCCACGGCCTTGCTCGCCTCGGGTCGGCTCCTCGACTTTGATCACTTCGGCGCCGAGCCAGGCCAGGGTCAGGGTGCACGATGTCCCGGCCTCGAACTGGGTCAGATCAACGACCCGGACACCGTGCAAGGCCCCGAGCTGCACGTTCGGCGAGCGGCCGTTGGTCTCGGGCGTAGGGTCGTTCGGCATCCGGTTCCTCCTCCTGGTGTCTCGTAGCCGCGGCGCGCGGACGCACCTCACTCTATCGCCGTCGGACAACGATGACCATACGGGCAGATGTGCCGAGTACCCTGCGTGTGGTGCAACTCTCGGGCCGTGGGCGGGGAAGGGCGGGCGGTTTTGGCGCCGATCGAACGCCTTTGCGCCACCTTTATCGGCGCGATTGGCCGGTGCGCGGGTTGGTGGGCCGCGGCAGCCAATTCGCGAGCTCGAAAAGCGCACCGATTGGCGCGCCGAATGCGGCAATCGCGTCGGCCGGGTGCCGCCGCCGCCCAAATACCCCGGCGCCGGCGGCGGGCCCGCCTCAAATCGGCAGTTTCGGCGGGCGCGTCGGCGGCGCGTCGCGGTAGATCTGCAGCCGGGTGACGCGCAGCCCGGCGACGCCATGCGCGTCGATCGCCTTTTGCCAGGCGTAGAATTCCTCGGTGGACAGCTGGTAGCGGCGGCACGCCTCCTCCAGGCTGAGCACACCGCTGCGCACGGCATTGACGATCACCGCCTTGCGCCGGGCCACCCATCGCTTGGTGTCGGGCGCCGGCAGCATCGTCTCCGCTGCATTGTCGTTCTCGGGCATAGCCCAAGACTATGCGGCGGGCGCTTAAAGAACCCCTAAGTCACGCGCGCCGATCGGCGGGTCGACAGGCGCCGCGTTTGCCGCTTGCTTATGCGCAAAGAGAGTGTCAAGCCAGAGCCGCATCGGTTTTTGGGAGCATTCTGATGCCCTATGCGCACCCCGAGGCGCTGGTGACGACCGAATGGCTGGCCGCCCATCGCGACGATCCCGATTTGCGCCTGCTCGACGCCTCGTTCACCCTGCCCGGCGTGACCCCGACCGCTCGCGAGAATTATGCACGCGAGCACATTCCGGGCGCGGTGTTTTTCGACATCGACGACATTGCCGAGCCGGGGACCGAACTGCCGCATATGGTTCCCGGCGCCGCGCTGTTCGCCGACAAGATCGGGGCGCTGGGCGTCGGTGACGGCGACAGGGTTGTGGTCTATGACAGCACCGGGTTGTCCTCGGCCGGCCGCGCCTGGTGGATGCTGCGCCTGTTCGGACACTCCCGGGTCGCGGTGCTCGATGGCGGCCTGCCCAAATGGAAAGCCGAGGGCCGGCCGCTGACCGCCGCGATCCCGCGGCCGGTCGGGCGGCGTTTTACCGCCCGCTTCGAGCCGGGCTTGTTGCGGGACAAGGCGGCGCTGCTTGCCAACCTCGCGCGCGCCGATGAGCAGGTGGTCGACGCCCGCGCCGCCGCCCGCTTCGAGGGCTCGGCGCCGGAACCGCGACCGGGGCTGCGCAGCGGTCACATTCCCGGCAGCCGCAACCTGCCTTACGAGCGCTTGACCGATCCCGCGACCCGTCAGCTGAAAAGCGCCGACGCCCTTGTCGCGTTGTTTGAGGAGGCCGGGGTCGCGCTCGACCGCCCGATCGTGACCAGCTGCGGCTCGGGGGTGACGGCCTGTGCGCTGGCTTTCGCCTTGCATCTGGTCGGCCGGTCGGCCGCGGTTTATGACGGCAGCTGGTCGGAGTGGGGCTTACCCGGCGACACCCCGGTCGAGACCGGGCCCGCCCGCCGCGTTTGATCGCGAGGCCGGCGGCGATGGTGCTGCACGACACGATCACCTATCTCGAAATGCTGGCGCGACCGCGGGAGGCGCGCGTGCCGCTGCCGGCCGGCAAATTGGCGCTGATGCGGGCGGAAAACTGCACCGTCTCGTTCTACCGCTATATCTATAATGCGGTCGGCGAACCGTGGCTGTGGTACGAGCGGCGGTTGTTCGACGATCGCGCTCTGGCCGCGCTGATCACCCGGCCGACGATCGAGATCTTTGTCCTCTATGTCGGCGGGGTGCCGGCCGGGTTTTTTGAGCTCGACACGGCCGTGCCGCGCGAGACCAAGCTGTGCTATTTCGGCCTGGTGCCCGATTTTATCGGCCGCGGCTACGGACCCTATCTGCTGCAGGCGGTGATCGATCGCGCCTGGACGGCGCGGCCGATCGATCGGCTGTGGCTGCACACTTCGACTTTTGACCACCCCAAGGCGTTGCCGACCTATCAGCGCGCCGGCTTTGTCGTTTACGCCCGCCGCCCGGTTTCGTTTGAGGATCCGCGCCTGAGCGGCATTCTTCCGCGCCATCTGACCCATCGGCTGTTGCCGGCGCTCGACCGGTGAGGACCAGGGTGGGCGCTTTCCCGGCGGCGCGTTCCCGGCAGCGCGCCGAGCCCCGATCGTCGCGCTTGCCAAAAGCGCATAGCCGCGCCGGCCCAAGGGCTCTAACCTGGGCTCGCGATTGACCCGAACCCGCCCCGTGCACAAGACTGCCGGACCGCATGCACGGCGCCGACCGCGCCGGCTCAGGGAGCTCGATAAGTTATGACCAACCTCGCAGACCCCCCGGTGCTGGCGCAGGCCGCCGGCCGGCGCAGCTGGCGGGTCTCGGCGATCTGGATCATTCCGCTGGTGGCGCTGGCGATCGGCGCATGGCTCGCCTGGGACACGCTGTCAAAAGAGGGACCGACGATCACCGTCACTTTTGACAACGCCGAAGGACTGCAGCCCGGCCAATCGCAACTCAAATACAAGGACATCGTCTTTGGCACGGTCAAGAATGTCGCGCTCAGCAGCGACCATAACCATGTCGTCGTGACGATCGCGACGACCGCCCAGGCAAGCCCGCTGCTGACCAGCCACACCGTGTTCTGGGTGGTCAAGCCGCGTCTTTTTGCCGGCTCAATTTCCGGGCTCGAAACGCTGCTGTCGGGCAGTTATGTCGGGATGCTGCCGGGCGCAACGCCGGGGAAGCCGCAACGCGCCTTTGCCGGCCGCGAGGACCCGCCGATCCTGACCGAGCACGTACCGGGTCACGTGTTTTTGCTCAAGGCCCGGCGGCTGGGCTCGATCCAGCTCGGCTCGCCGGTCTTTTTCCGCGACCAGAATGTCGGCGAAGTGCTCGGCTGGGACATCGCCGACATGGCCGAATATGTCACGATCCACGCCTTTGTCCGCGCGCCTTACGACAGCTACGTCAACGATGAAACCCGGTTCTGGAACGCCTCGGGGCTGTCGATCAAGCTCGCCGGCGCCGGGCTCGAGATCGAGCTCGAATCGCTGAAAGCGTTGCTGCTCGGCGGTATCGCCTTCGAAACCCCCGACCTGGGACAGGGCCGGCCGCGGCTGGCGAGCGCCGAAAATCATATGTTCCCGCTGTTTTCCGATCGCGAGGCGGCGCAGGCCGCCAGCTATACGCGCAAGATCCCGGTGGTCTCGTATTTCCCGGGCTCGGTCAGCGGCCTGGGCCCAGGCTCGGCGGTGACGATGCACGGGCTGGTGGTCGGGCGGGTCACCAATGTCGAGCTCAAATATGACCCGACCAAGGATGCGGTCGTGGCGCCGGTCCATTACGAAGTGGAGCCCGAACGCATCGTCGGTCTCGGACAGAGGCTGTTCAGGACCGATGCCGAGACCGTTGCGGCGGTGCTCAAAAAGGGGCTGCGCGCCCATCTCGAGAGCGCGAGCTTGATCACCGGGCAACAGCAGGTCGCGCTCGAATTCGATCCGAAGGCGCCGCCGGTGGCGGTTGTCATGCATGACGGCCACTTTGTGCTGCCGACGACCGAGGGCGGCGGTCTGGCCACCATCGCCGCCTCGGCGACCGATCTGTTGAACAAGGTCAGCACGATCCCGTTCGACAAGCTCGGCCAAAATCTCGAGGGGCTGTTGCAATCGACCAATACGCTGGTCAGCGGGCCGCAGCTGCGCGCCGCCTTGAACAGTCTGGCGGCGACCCTGGCAACGACCGAGAGCTTCACGCGCAACCTCAATGCCGGCACCGCGCCCGCCTTCAGGCAATTGCCCGAGATGACCAGCCAATTACAAAAGACGCTGAACAACACGAACAAATTGCTGGCCTCGCTCGACAGCGGTTATGGCGACAACACCAAATTCAGCCGCGATCTCGACCGGCTCTTGGTTCAGACCAACGATGCGCTGAGCTCGTTGCGCGCGCTTTCCGACCTGCTCCAGCGCCACCCCGAGGCGCTGATCAAGGGCCGTCCGGCGGGTGGCCTCGAATGAGCCGCCGCCGCGCGCGGCCGGTTGCAGCGGCATGGCTGGGCTGGGCTATGGCCGCGCTGCTGGCCGCATGCAGTTCGCCCGAGCCCGCCCTCTACACGATCGCCACCGTACCGGGCCCGGTGCAGGGCGGCGGGCCCCCGGTCGTGCTGGTGCAGCAGGTCGCGGTCGCGCATTTTCTCGAACGCCCGCAGATCGTCCGCTCGTCGGAGAATTACCGGCTGGCGGTGATGTCGAACGACTGGTGGGGCGAACCGCTGGCGGCGATGTTGACCCGCATCCTGATCGAGGAGCTGGGCCAGCGTCTGCCGCAGACCACGGTGATCGCCGATAATGGCGCCGTCACCGCCCGCGCCAACGCGACGGTCGAAGTCAATATCCAGCGCCTCGATGAAGACGCCGCCGGCAATCTCGTGCTGCAGGCGCAAGCGGGTGTGCGGGCGACGCGAGAGACCCAGCCCGAATTGCGCAGCTTCCGCTTTTCGATCACCCCGCCTGCGGCCGGGACGGCGGGCGAGGTGGCGGCGATCAGCGCCGCGGTCGGGCGGCTCGCCGACGGCATTGCCGCGATGCTGGCAACCCTGCCGGCGCGCCAATGAAGCCGGGCGCCACATCCGCCGCTTCGGGCGACGCGGCCGCGCCAGAGCCGGGCGCCACCCGGCCGCAGCTGCGCGAATGCCCGGGTTGCGGGCTCTTGCAGCTGGTGCCGGCACTCGCCCCCGGCGGTGCGGCCTATTGCGCGCGCTGTCCGACGGTTTTGCGGCGGGTGTCGGGACATCGGCTGCAGCACGTCCTGGCTTTGGCGCTGTCGGCGCTGATCCTGTTGGTGGTGATGTCGACCTCGTCGCTGATGAGTGTCGAGACCGCCGGCATCCGCCGCGTCGCCAACCTGTTTTCGGGGCCGGAAGAATTGGTTCAGCAGCAGATGGCGCCGCTGGCCGCGGTGGTGCTGTTCGTGACCGTGCTGGCGCCGTTGCTGCGGCTGGTCTTGACGCTTTACGTGCTGATCCGCGCCAATCAACGCCGGCCGCCGCCGCATCTGCGCCGGCTGTTTGCCTGGGCCGAGAAATTGCGGCCATGGTCGATGATCGAAGTCTTCGTGCTCGGCGTGTTTGTCGCCTATGTGAAGCTCGGCGATCTGGTCACGATCGGCTTGCGGACCGGCGTCTATGCGCTGCTGGCCTTGACCATCGTGCTGGTGTGGCTCGACAGCGCGTTTGACCGCGAGGCGCTGTGGGAGCGGCTCGACCCCGACGACCGGCCCGACCATCCGGGGGCCGGCGACGCCGCGCGGCCGGCCGGTTGCGAAACCTGCGGTTTTGTCAGCGCCGCGCGCGCCGGCGATGAACATTGCCCGCGCTGCGGCAGCAGGCTTCATCCGCGCCGCCCGAACAGCATCCAGCGCACCTGGGCGCTGATTGCCGCGGCCGCGATCCTTTACATTCCGGCCAATTACTATCCGGTCTTGTCGATCGTCCAGCTCGGCGCCAGTCAGCCGAGCACGATCCTGGGCGGGGTCGAGGAACTGTTGACGGCGCGGCAATATCCGCTCGCCGCGCTGGTGTTTTTTGCCAGCATCGCGGTGCCGATGTTGAAGCTGATCGGGCTTGCCGGCATGCTGATCGCAACCCAGGCCGGGCGCGCCGGCTGGCTGCGCGACCGCACCCGGCTCTATCATGTCGTCCGGTTTATCGGCCGCTGGTCGATGATCGACATTTTTATGGAGTCGCTGCTCGGCGCGCTGGTCGCTTTCGGGGCGGTGATCACGATCCAGCCCGGGGTCGGCGCACTCGCTTTTTGCGCGGTCGTGATCCTGACGATGTTTGCGGCCGAGACCTTTGACCCGCGCATGATGTGGGATCGGGCGGCGGCGCGGGCCGCGCCGGCGAGGCAAGCGCGGGCGTAAGCGATCGGCCGGGTCGCGGCCGCCGCCGGCTCAGTCGAGGGTGATCGTGGCGCCGAGCGCGCCGTTCAACAGCCGACGCAGGTGGAACCCGACCAAATGGTCGTCGCTGTGCAGCCCGAGCAGCGCGGCAAAGGCCGGCATCGCCTGCGGATCTTCGGCTTCGAGCTTGGCAAAAGCGTCGAGATAGGCGCGGGTGGCGGCGCTGTCGAACACCTCGGCGGGCAGCGGCTCGAACGCGCGCAGCGGCTCTTTGCGGCCGCGCAGCAGCAGATTGCCGATCGGCCGGCCTTTGAAATCGGGCACCCGGCTGGCGACGCTCTCGCCGACGCAGATGCGGGTGCCGAGCTGCTTGTTGGCGGCCTCGAGGCGGGCGGCGGTGTTCACCGTGTCGCCATAGGCGGTGTAGTCGAAGAATTTGCCGCCGCCAAAATTGCCGACAATCGCCGGTCCGGCTTCGAGGCCGAGGCGGGTGGCGCCAAGCACCACGCCGCGCTCGCGCCAGCGTTCGCGAAACGCCTCGGCGCAGCGGTCGAGTTCGAGCGCGCAGGCGACTGCGCGTGCGGCGTGATCGGGCTGGTCGGCGGGCGCGCCAAACAGCACATGCATCGCGTCGCCGACAATCTTGACCACCGTGCCGCCATGGTCAAACACGATCTCGGTCATGCCTTTCAAATATTCGTTCAGTAGCGGCGAGATGATCTCGAGGTCGAGAAACTCGACCATCGTCGTAAACTCGGCGATGTCGGTGAACAGCGAGGTAACCTCGCGGCGCTGACCGCCAAGATCGACCGCAGCCGGGTCGCTCGCCAGCCGCTCGGCGAGATTGGGGGAAAAGAAGCGCGACAACAGCGCGCGGGCGCGTTCGGCCTCGGCCTGGCGGCGCCGCGCCTCGCGCAGCCGCTCGATATGGGCAAGGGTCTTGCGGATCGTCGTCTCGAGGTCGGCAAAATCGATCGGCTTGGTCAGAAAATCGAACGCACCCCGGTTCATCGCGGTGCGGATGTTGGCCATGTCGCCATAGGCCGACACGATCACCGTCGACAGCGGGTCGTCGGCCTCCTGGAGCCGCTGCAGCAAGGTCAAGCCGTCCATCCGCGGCATGTTGATGTCGGTCAGGACCATGTCGACATCGGCGCTGTCGGCCAGCAGCGCCAGCGCCTCGACCCCGTCACGGGCAAAGCGAAAGCCGAATTCGCCGCCGCGGATCTGGCGCCGGAAGCGTTGTTGCACGAGCAGTTCGAGATCGGGCTCGTCGTCGACCACGAGGATCGTCGCGGTCATGCTGTCCCCCCTGCTGGCCGGCTTGCGGGCGCCGCTGTTGCGGCCGGCAAGGTCACGATGAACTCGGTGAATTCGCCCGGTTCGGACACGACCTCGAGGCTGCCGCCATGTTGTTTGACGACGATATCATGGCTCAGCGACAAGCCGAGCCCGGTCCCTTCCCCGGCCGGTTTTGTCGTAAAAAACGGGTTGAAGATTTGCGCTTTGACCGCCGCCGCCATGCCGGTGCCGTTGTCTCTGACGCGAATTTCGGCGCCGCCGCGCTTGGCCCGGGTCGTTATCGACAGCACCGGCGCATAATCGGCCGGCGGCCGGCTGCGCCGCCGCTCGCGCATCGCATAAACGGCGTTCGAGAACAGGTTCAACAGAACCCGCGTCAATTCCTGCGGAAAGACGTCGATCTCGCCGAGGGCCGGATCGTAATCGCGGCGCAATTCGACATTGAAATCGGGGTATTCGGCGCGGGCGCCGTGATAGGCGAGGTTAAGCGCCTCCTCGACCAGCGCGTTCAAATTGACCCGGCGCCGCTCGCCGCCTTCGGCGCGCGAATGCATCAGCATGTTGCGCACGATGCTGTCGGCGCGTTTGCCGTGCTCGACGATTTTATCGAGGTTGGCGTTGAGGGTCTGGGCCAGCTCTTCGATCTCGGCGCGGGCCTCGGGCGACAGGGTGTCGCCGGCGCGCGCCAGCGTGGTTTGCAACTCGCCGACCAGCTCCTCCGACAGTTCGGCGAAATTGTTGACGAAATTCAGCGGGTTCTTGATCTCGTGGGCGATCCCGGCGGTCAGCTGGCCCAAAGCGGCGAGCTTCTGGGTCTCGACCAGCCGGTCCTGGGCGCGCTGCAGATCAGAGAGCGCGCGTTCGGCCGCCAGTCGCGAATCGCGGGCGGTCTGCTCGCTGGCCTGCAATTCGCGGGTGCGCGCCTCGACCTTGGCTTCCAGGGTTTCGTAGGCTTCTTGTATCTTGGCCGCCATCTGATTGAAGCGCTCGGCCAGCAGCTCGATTTCATCGCCGGTATGGATCTCGATCGGCTCGCTGCGTTCGCCCGAGCCGAGCCGGTCGGCGCCGTCCTGCAAGCGGCGGATCGGCACCACCAGGCGGCGCGCCAGCATCGTGCCCAAAGCCACGGCCAGCAGCAATCCGAGCACCAGCAGCGCCGCCGACCGGTAAAGCAGTGCGTAGACCGGGGCCAAAGCCTCGCGCATCGGCAGCTCGACAAACACCAGCCAGTGCAGCCGCGGCACCAGCGCATAGACCGCCAGCACCCTGATCCCGCTATGCGAGCGGACGATTTGCGCCCCCGGCAACGGCGCCAAACCGTGCATCCCGGCGAGCACCGCCTTGACCTGCGGCCGCTGCGACCAGTCGGCCTCTTTGAGGACGAGATGGATATCGCGATCGGCGACCAGCCGTCCTTGGCGGTCAACCACAAACGCATAGCCATTGCGGCCGACCTGGATCGCGTTAATCAGGTTCCAGACGAATTTGAGATTGACCGTGGCCACCGTGACGCCGGCATGCGAGCCGGCATGGGCCACGGCCAGGGTCATATAAGGGTCGGACCCGTTGCGAAAAAACACCGGCCCGAAATAGACGCCGTTGGCTTCGGCCTCGACAAAGGCCGGGTTGGTCGAAAAATCCGCTCCGCTCGTGGTTCCCTGCGGGTCACGACGCGACACCCGCAACTGTTCTTTGCCCGCGCCGTCGATTTCGGCGACCTCGGAAATCGCCGGCACCTCGCGCAACAGCCGCAGAAAGTCGTAGCGCCGCTGGTCGAGCGGCAACGCGTCCCAGCGCCCCGGGGTCGTCCATCCGAGCTCGGTTTCGATGTCGGAGATGAACTCAGCGATTTGGTTGGCGGCGTCGCGGGCTTTTTCTCTCTGGATCTGGACGGCGACGTCCTTGGCCTGGTGGTAACCGAGCCACATGTCGAGCCCGCCGCTGACCGCCAGCACCAGGCTGACCAGCCCGATAAAGGCGACCGCCAGCTTTACGGCCAGCCCGAGCCGCAGCCGCGGGCGGCCGGCGGCAGACCGCGCTTGTGTCCGGGCGAGCCCGGCCTCGCCCAGGGCGAACACGAAACGGCGGCTCACATCATTCAACCATGTCGCCGTCCGCCGGCGGGTGCGCGAGCATCGATGATCCCGCCTCGCTTGTCGGCAGCCGCCGGAACGGAAGCGAACACAGCCCGGCCGAGCTCATGAACCAACCCCACAACGCAGGCGCCTCAACATACGATGCGCGGCGCGCGCGACCAAGCGGCGCGTTGCCGGCCGCGGTTTGCGCCCCGCCGGCTGGCGAATGGGACCCGCACACCCGCTCGCCCCCAGGCCTCAGGCGGCGCGGCGAGGGAAATGCGGGCCGAGGGTGACGAGAGTGAAGATCTCGAACAACATCTGGGCGCCGACCATGGCGGTCAGCGTACCCGGGTCGTATTGCGGGGCGACCTCGACGACATCGCCGCCGACAATGTCGAGACCCTTCAATCCATGCAGGATCGCCTGCGCCTCGCGCGGGGTCAGGCCGCCGGCTTCGGGCGTGCCGGTGCCCGGCGCATAGGCGGGATCAAGCCCATCGACATCGAAGGAGATATAGGTCGGGCCGTCGCCGACCACGGCTCTGGCCCGCTCGATGACCGCGGCGATACCGAGGCGGTCGACGTCCTCGATGTGCAACACCGTCATTCCCGAATCGTAAGAGAACCCCCAGAAAATCTCCGCCGCGCCGCGGATCCCGATCTGGATCGTGCGCTCGGGATCGAGCGCCCCGGCCAATACCGCCTGGCGGAACGGCCCGCCATGGTGGAATTTCGTGCCGTCGATGGCGCCCATCGTGTCGCAATGGGCGTCGATATGGACCAGACCCAGCGGCCGCTCGGCGCCGAGCGCGGCGAGGATCGGGAAGCTCACCGAATGGTCGCCGCCGACCGAGACCGGCCGCACGCCGGCGCGATACACCCGCTGATAAAATGCCGCGATGTCCTCGATCGACTGGTCGAGGCTGTAGCGCGAGCGCATCGGCACGTCGCCGATATCGGCCACCCGGCAGCGCGCGCGCGGCATCGTTTCGAGCGCATGGTTATAGGGGCCGATCCGCTCGATCGTGCGCAGCGCGCGCGGCCCAAACCGGGCGCCCGGCCGATTGGTGACGCCCAGATCCATCGGCACGCCGATCAACGCCACATCGAGCCCGGCAAAATCCGGCAGCTCGGCGGCTTCCGGCCGATAGGGTTCGTCGAGCAGGGTCGGGATCCCGGCATAAGGCATCGGCCGGCGATAGGCGGCGCCAAGGATGTGGTTGAGCGGTGCGCGAAAACGCTCCGGCGCCACCTCGGTCTCTCTGGCATCCCGGTATTTCTGGCGCAGCGCCTCGAGCTTGTTGTGGTCGAACATCTGCGGGCTCCGGTTGCCGGTCTGCGGCAATAATAGCCGATCGACCGCCGCATCGGCGAGCCGCAGCCGGCTCGCCGCCGATGCCGCGCCGCCGGCCCCGGTGCCGCGCTGGACGGCAGCCATCCGCCTCCGCTACCATCCCTGCAACAAGGGCGCACCAAAGGTCGCCGCGGGTTTCACAAGGGAGGGGTTCCATGGCGGAATACAAGCTGATTTCGGCGGATTCTCATGTCAGCGAGCCGCCGAATTTGTGGGTCGAGCGGGTCGACCGGAAATATCGCGAACGGGCGCCGCAGCTGATGGTCGACCCGCCCGGCAAGCAGGGCGCCTATTTCTATTACGAAGGCTATGCGCCGCATCCGATCGGGATCGGTCTTGGCGCCGGCAAAAGCCCCGAAGAGCTGAAAGAGTTTCTGACCACCGCGACCTATGCCGATGCCCGCCCCGGCGGCTGGGATCCGGCGGCGCGCAAACAGGACGCCGAGCTCGACGGGGTCGAGGCCGAAGTCCTCTACACGACCCTGGGGTTTCGCATCTTCTGGCTCAAGGATCCGGGGCTGCAGGCCGAATGTTTCCGGGTCTACAATGATTGGCTCGCCGAATTTGTCGGCTACGACCCGCGTCGCTATGCCGGTCTGCCGATGATCTCGCTCTACGACCCCAAGGCCGGCGCGCGCGAGCTCGAACGTTGCGCCAAAATGGGCCTCAAGGGCGCGATGATCTGGTGCTCGCCGCCGGCCGAGCAGCCCTACAGTTCGGAGATCTACGATCCGTTCTGGGCGGCCGCGCAGGAATTGAAAATGCCGGTCAGCCTGCATGCGATCACCGGCATGGGGATGGAAAGCCAGTACAATTGGGGCGAGCGCTATATGCGCGCCACGGTGCTTTCGCACGAGGTCGAAAAGTCGTTCAGCGTGCTGATCTTCTCCGGCGTGCTCGACCGCTTCCCGGAATTGCAGATCGTCTCGGCCGAGAACAATATCGGCTGGATTCCCTATTATCTGCAGCGCATGGACCGCGCCTTTGAGCGTCAGCGCGTCTCGGCCGGCTTTACCAACAAACTGAAACCGAGCGAGTATTTCCAGCGGCAGATGTGGGCGACCTATATCGACGATTATGTCGGCGTCGCCAGCCGCCATTTTATCGGCGTCGACAAGCTGATGTGGTCGTCGGACTATCCCCATCAGGCCTCGACCTGGCCGCATTCGCAGGAGATCGTGGCGCGCGATTTCAAGGATGCGAGCGCCGAGGACAAGTTCAAGATCACCCGCGCCAACGCCGCCCGGCTCTACGGCTTCGACGCCTGAGCTTCCGCTCGGCGCCGGGCGAACCAAACCCGCTCGGCGCCGCCCGTCAGGTCGCGAGATAGCCGCCGTCGACCCACAATTCGGCGCCGGTGATGTAAGAGGCCTCGTCCGAGGCGAGAAACAGTACCGCATTGGCGACTTCTTCGACCCGGCCGGCGCGGCCCAGCGGCACTTGGCGCAGCATCCGCGCCCTGACCTCGGGATCGGCGGTGCGGCCTGACGAGCGCATTGGCGGCATCAGCCCGGGATGCACCGAATTGACCCGGATATTGTCGGCGCCGTGCTGCACCGCGGCGGCCTTGGTCAGGGTGCGCACCGCGCCCTTGGAGGCGTTGTAGCCGACATGAACGCCGTGCTGGCCGGTGATCCCGGAGATCGAGGAGATGTTGACGATCGACCCGCCGCCCTGCGCCTTCATGTGCGGGATCGCGAATTTCATGCCGAGAAAGACGCCGCGCGCGTTGATCGCCATCAGCCGGTCCCAGGCGGCGGTGTCGAACAGATCCTCGACCGCGCTGCCGGACAGCCCGGCATCGTTGACGAGAATGTCGAGCCGGCCATAAGCGGCAAGCGTCGCATCGATCGCGGCCCGCCATTGCCCCTCGTCGGCGACGTCGAGCCGCTGGAAGATCGCGGCGCCATTGTTGCGGGTGATCTCGGCGACGACGGCCTTGCCTTCATCCTCGAGCAGATCGGCCACAACCACCTTGGCGCCTTCGCGCGCGAAAATCCGCGCCATACTGGCCCCCATGCCCGAGGCCGCGCCGGTGATCAGCGCCACCTTGTTGTCCAGCCGCATCGATGATCCTCCCTCTGATGGTTCGATCGGGCGCCGGGGGCACGCCGCGTCTCGCCTTCCCGTCGGCGAACCTCGCACGCCGAACGGCGGGCCCTAGTCGACCCCGACCGCGGCGCCCAGGGTTTCGCCGATCGCGCGGTGCAAGACGAGATCGGCAATGCGGTCGAGCCCGGTCGCCTCGCGATTGATGATCACCAGCGTCGCGCCGTAACGCTTGGCGAGTTCGGGGAACCCGGCCGCCGGATAGACGACCAGCGAGGAGCCGGCGACAATAAACAAATCGGCGGCGATGGTCTCGGTTTCGGCGCGGCGCATGGCGTGCACCGGCATCGCCTGGCCGAATGAGACGGTCGCGGTCTTGACAAAACCGCCGCACGCCTCGCACAGCGGCGCGGTTGCGTCGCGCTCGAAGGCGGCACGGAGCGCGTCGAGCTCATAGCGCCGGGCGCAGTCGAGGCAATGCGCGTAAGTGGTGTTGCCGTGCAGCTCGATGACGCGCTCGCCGGGGATGCCGGAGGCCTGGTGCAGGCCGTCGATATTCTGGGTGATCACCGCCGCCGCCTTGCCGCGCCGGACCAGGGCGGCGACGGCGCGGTGGCCGCGATTGGGCCGGGCGGCGCGGAAGGTCTCTTCCATCGCAAAGCGGCGGCGCCAGGTCTCGCGTCGCGCTTCTTCCGAGGCGAGAAACGCGGCGAAATCGATCGGCGCCATCCGCGTCCAGATGCCGCCCGGGCTGCGGAAATCGGGAATGCCCGATTCGGTGCTGATGCCGGCCCCGGTAAAGACGACCGCGCGGCGGGCGGTCTCGATCAGCCGGGTCAGTGCGGCGATGTCAGGGTCGTTCCCCATGGCGCAAGCTTGGCAGAACTTGCCGGTTGCGCCAAGCGGCAGGGATCACCCGCACAGCCAGCGCTGGAAGACGGGCATGCCGGCCAGCGATCAGTAGCCGTAGTAGTAGGGGTAGTAATTGTAGGGTGGCGGCGGCGGATAATAATAGCTGCTCGATGCCGCCGCCGCCGTGGTCGCCATCGCCGCCACCCCGGCGCCGACCGCAGCACCGGCCGCCACCCCGCCCCAGTTCGGCCCGTAATAATAATTGCCGCCGCTGACCGAGACGTTGCGGTTGACGTTGACATTGGCGTTGCGGTTCACATTGACATTGCCGCTGCGGTTGACGTTGACATTGCCGCTGCGGTTGACGTTGGTGTTGCGGTCGGCCTCGAAATTGCGGTTCTCGAAATTGCGGTTGGAGACGTCGCGCTGAAAATTGGCGCTGTTGAAATTGCCGCGATTGAAATTGCCGCGGTTGACGTTGGCGCCGCTGAACCGGGCGCCGCCGCCGCCGCGCCGCTGCGCGAGTATCAGCGGCGGCGCGTCGGCGCGATGCGCGGCCGGGGCCGTGCCGCTCCGATCCGCGGTCGGCGCCGCCCAGCCCGGTGGCGCCCAGGCCGGCGCCGCCAGCAACGCCACCGCGGCCGTCGCAACGATCAGCTTGTTCATGCCGAACCTCATTTGCCGAGGTATTTCGCCTGGATTTCTTTCCAGCCGTCGATCGCCTGGGTGCAGCCTGCTTTGTCGAACGGGTGGCCCGAGCCATAGCCGAGCGCGCCGACAAAATTGAAGGCGGCTCTGAGACCGAAATGAACCGCGATCTCGTCGGCAAGGTCCATGGCTTGGGCGATCTCGGCCTGACGATCGGCTTCCGGAGCGCATTGCACGGCATGCCCGGCCATGACCCCGACCCGGCGCAGCCCGAGCAAAAAATTCGGGTCGGCATCGGGCGGGGTCGGCGCGTTATGCGGCGATCCCGCCGCGGGCGGATTTGCGCCGGCAACCGAAGCGGCGCCCGGCGCCGTCGGAGGCGTGCCCGGCGTCGCCGCGGGGGCGGCCGCAGGGCTTTGCGCCAGCGCCGAGACGGCGAGCATGACGCCGGCCAAGGCCGGGGCGAGGGCGGCGATTGGATGCATTCTCATGGATTGGCCTCGTTCGGTTCGGTACCTTCCCGACAGTGGAGGCAAGTGCCGCCCGGTCGAGGAATCGCCGCCGCCAGGGCCCGCCCCGCTCGACAGGATGGCGGCACGCACCCGATTGCCTTGCGCGCTGCAATCTGCGGGCAAAGACCGCGATGAACAGTCCTGGCGTATTGGCTGCTCTGGCTTCAGTCTTCGACACGTTCCGTTGGCGATGACGGGGTGTCAAGCCGCAAGCTCGGGACCGCTTGCCGGCGCTACGGCGCCGCCCGCCCGGCACACCGCCTATCTGGCGGCCGAAGGTTATGTGGCCGAGCTCGCGCATGAATTGGGCAGTGTCGAGCGCGTCCATGGCCGCCTGCTGATTGCGGCGGGGCCGCCACGGCCGGCGGCGTGGGCGGCCAATGTCTGGCTCAACCCGCAAATCCTGCCGATCGCCTCGATTGCCGAGGCGGCGGCAAGATTGCGCGCGATCCAGCGCAACTGGGCAGTGTACGCGCCGCTGTGGCACCGCCGCGCGAGCCTGATCCAGGCCCGGTTGCCCAGCGTCTCGGCCAAGCCGCTGCTGTTTGGCGCGCCCCCGCCTTCGGCGCCGCTCGGCTCGTGGACGTTGCTCGACCCCGGCACGGTGCTCGCCGCCAGCCACTGCAGCAGCCCGTTTCCACATGGCGAGGCGAAGTTTGTCGAAGACCGCCGCGGGCCGCCGAGCCGCGCCTATCTGAAATTGTGGGAGGCGCTGACCGTGATCGGCCAGCGCCCGGCCCCCGGCGAGGTCTGTGTCGATCTCGGCAGCGCGCCCGGGGGCTGGACCTGGGCGTTGGCGCAAATCGGGGCGCGTGTGATCAGCATCGACAAGGCGCCGCTGGCCGCCGCGGTCGCCGCCCTGCCCGGGGTCGAGTATCGCGGCGACAGCGCCTTTGCGGTCGATCCGGCGCAACTCGGGCGGGTCGATTGGCTGTTCGCGGATATCGTGTGCTACCCGGCGCGGCTGCTGGCGCTGGTCGAGCGCTGGCTTGCCGCCGGCGCCTGTCGGCGGTTTCTTTGCACCCTCAAATTCCAGGGGCCGACCGACCACGCCATCGCCCGCCGCTTTGCCGCGATCCCCGGCGCGCAGCTTCGCCACCTGCACCACAACCGGCACGAGCTGACCTGGATCAAGCTCGGTTGAGCGGCGTGCCTGCGGTCAATTCGGGCTCGCTTGCCCCGGCTGGCTTGCGCGCGGTCAATCCGGGGTGCGGGTCGATTGCCAGGCGACCATCTGCCATTTGCCGCCCTTGTTGGCCCACACATCGGTAAAGCGCACGCCAAAGCTGTTGGGCCGGCCCTGCGACATGACGCTGATCCGGCACGATCCGGTCAAAACCACGCTATCGCCCAAATCCTGCGCCTTGACATCGGAGGGGACGACCGCGGTGTAGACCGTGCTGCCCGATTCCATGTTGCCGATCAGGCTCTGCTTGGTGTCGAGCCGGGCGGTCGAATGGGTGTAGACGAGATCGTCGGCAATCAGCTCGTTGAGGCTGGCGATGTCCTTTTTGGCCATCGCCTCCATGCGGCGGCGATCGAGTTCGATCACGGTTTGCGCGTTGCTGGGCATGTTTGTCTCCTCCGTTGCAAGTGAAGCGATGAAGCGATGCCGTCCCGGGCTGCGGTGGGCAGGGCGGGAAGGGCAGGGTCGGACAGGATAGGCCTCAGCGCACGATCAGCACGAGCTTGCCGCGCAAATGCCGGCTCTCGCTAACCTTGTGCGCTTCGGCGGCGGCGGCGAGCGGATAGCGAACGATATTCGGCGGCCACACCGCGCCCCGTTCATAAAGCGCCACCATCCGTTCGAGATGTGCGCGGTCGCGCTTGACATTCGGGCGCAGCACCGTGACGTCGTTGCGGCTCGGCTGAAAGCCGGCCGGCGCCGCCGCGATCCAGACCAGCCGTCCGCCGGGTTTCAACACCGCGTAAGAGCGGACCTGGACCTCGCCGCCGACCGTGTCAAACACGACGTCGCAATCACGCGCCAGCTGCGTGAAATCGTCCTTGTGGTAGTCGATCGCGAGGTCGGCGCCGAGGCTCCTGACATAGTCGTGGTTGCTGGCGCTGGCCGTTGTCAGCACCCGGGCGCCGAGATGCTTGGCGAGCTGGATCGCAAACCCGGCGACACCGCCGGCCCCGCCCTGGATCAGGATGGTCTCGCCCGGCTGCAATTTCGCGGTGTCTTCGACCGCCCATAGCGCGGTCAGGCTGGTCAACCCCATTGCCGCCGCCGCGGCGTGGTCGAGCCGGTCGGGTTTCTTGGCGATGATCGCGGCCTTGATCGCCAGTTTCTCGGCGTAACAGCCCTCGATTCCCTGGTCGGTCACGCCAAACACCGCCTCGCCCGGTTTGAAATCGGTGACGCCCGCCCCCACCGCCGCCACCACGCCCGAGAAGTCGCGGCCCAGAATGTGCGGGAATTTGAGGTTGCCGCCGCCGCCGCTTCCCAGCCGGACCTTGTAATCGGCGGCGTTGATGCTGGCCGCATGGATGTCGACCACCACCTCGCCCGGGCCCGCCACCGGGTCCGGCGCCTCGCCCAAGGCGAGCATTTCCGGCCCGCCATGCGCTTTGAGCAGCACCGCCTTCATGCGATTTTCCTCCCTTGCGGCAATGCGACGGCGATCCTAGCGCCTGGCCGCGCGCCCCGCCAGCGGCGCAAGGAAGACCCGCCCGCAGCGCAGCGCAAAAACCGCGCACCTGGGCTGCATTTTATGACAGACTTTGCTGAACGCGCGGCCTGCGCGCGGCCACGCCGGAGACGGGAGCAACCGATGCAGCTGATGTACTTCACCGAGCAGCCGATGTCCGCATACCCGGCTGAGGAAGGGTTGAAGTTTGGGGCCACCGCGTTGATGTTCTCCAACAAATACTTCGATCCGGTCGCCGGCAGCCGGCTCTACAACGAATACCTCGAGCATTACATTTATGCCGAAGAAATGGGCATCGACGGCATCATGCTGAACGAGCATCACAACGCGCCGTTCTGCATGCAGGCCAAGTGCAACATCTTTGCCGCGATCCTGGCCGCGGTGACCAAGAAGGCCAAGATCATCCTGCTCGGCAATCCGCTGCCCCTGGCCGAGAACCCGGTGCGGCTGGCCGAGGAATTGTCGATGATCGACATGATCTCGAAGGGGCGGCTGGTCTCGGGTTTTGTCCGTGGCGGCGGACAGGAGCAGCTCGCCGCCGGGGTCAGCCCGGCCTACAACCGCGAGCGCTTCCAGGAGGCCCACGACCTGATCGTCGCGGCGTGGACGCGCGAGGGGCCGTTCCGCTGGGAGGGCGCCCATTACCAGCACCGCGTCGTCAACCCTTGGGCGGTGCCGTTGCAAAAACCGCATCCGCGCATCTGGATCCCGGGCGTGATCAGCCCCGAGACGATCGTCTGGGCGGCCCAGCACGGCTATCCCTATGTGGCGCTGAACACCCCGATCGATCGCACCAAACAGATCTGGCAGCTCTACGACAAGGTCGCGCTGGAGACGGGCTTTACGCCGGGTCCGGCCTATCACGGCATGCTCAAGCAGATCCATGTCGCCGAGACCGAGGAAAAGGCGCTCGCCAACGCCGCTCAGTTCCGCTGGATGCAGGGCGAATTCACCGGTTTGGCGCATCCGGTGTGGAGCACGCCTTCGGGTTACGGCAGCCCGGAAAACCGGCGCGCCTTTGTCGAGTTCGCCTCGGGGCGGTCAAAGAACCCGCGCTATCGCCCCGACCTCGAAAAACAGCTCGAAGAGCTGATGATCATCGCCGGCACGCCCAAGCAGGTCATCGCCAAATTGCGCATCCTGCTGGAAGAGACGCGGCCCGGCATTCTCGGCGTCTGGGGCAATGACGGCACCGTCACCCACGAGGATGCCAAGACCTGCATTCGCCTGTTGGGCCAGGAGGTGTTCCCGGCGGTGCGCGAGATGGCCAAAGAGCTCGATCTGAAGAGCCCGTTCGAGACCGACCAGCCGGTCAGCATCAACTACATGCCGCAGCGGCAGGCCCCGGTTCGCGCCGCCGCCGAATAGCGGAGTGCGGTTGCCGGAGGGACGCGAAGCGCCGTGTCCCGTCCGGGACGGTTGAGCGCGCGGCCATGGTCGCGCTATTGGCCGGCTGTGCCGGGTCGCAATGCGCAAGCGCGCCCGTCGCCGGCCTTCCCGGAGGCGATCCTGGCCGTCCCCTGGTGCCATACCCCGACCGCACCCGCCCTCGCGTAAGATGAAGATCAGATCTCGTCTCGTGGCGCGCGCCGCGCGGGGCTCGCCGATTGCCGCGCCGGCGCCGGCCCGCTCGGCCTGGCTGCTGCTCGCCGGCGCCTTTGCCGCGTTTACGGTCAGCGCCGCGATGATGCATTCCTATGCGGTCTTCCTCGTCGCCTTTATCGAGGCGTTCGCCTGGAGCCGGGCCGAGACCTCGCTCGCCTATTCGGTCTCGCAGCTTGTCGCCGGCGCCAGTTCGCCGCTGGTCGGGACGATGGTCGACCGGTTGGGGCCGTTGCGGCTGTTGCTGCTCGGCAGCGCGCTGCTGGTCGCCGGGCTGTTGGCCTGCGCGCACATTACGGCGTTGTGGCAGATCGTCCTGCTCTATGGCGGGGTGATGACGTTTGGCGCCAACTGCCTGGGGCTGGTCGTGTTTGTGCCGATCCTGTCGCGCCGGTTTGTCCAGCGGCGCGGCATGGCGATCTCGGTGGTGCAATCGGCCAACGGTTTTGCCCGCGCGGTTTCGGCGCCGGTCGTGCAGTTGCTGATCTCGTCTTTTGGCTGGCGCGCGACCTTTACGATCCAGGCGCTGTTCATGGCGGTCATGGTGGTTCCGCTGGCGGTGATGCTGCGCCGCGGCGGGGCCGCGCCGCCGGCGCCGCCGCGCTTGCCGCAGCCGGCGGGCGCCGCAATCGCGGCCGCGGTCCCGGTCGCCGGTCCCGGCTGGACCCTGGCCGAGGCGGCGCGCACGCCGCATTTCTGGCTGTTGTTCGCGGTCTATCTGTTTACCGGGCTCGGCAGCTTCCTGGTTTCGCTGCACCAGCTTGCCTTTGCGATCGATCGCGGCTTCGACAAGCTTTACGCCGCCGAAGTGCTGGGCATGGGCAGCTTTCTGGCGATTGCCGGAACCATTTTTACCGGCTCGCTGTCGGATTACATCGGCCGCGAATGGGCCGCGATCCTTGCCTATGGCATCTCGATCGTTGGCGTGGTCTGCGCCCTTTTTATCACCAATGCACAGCAGGGCTGGCTGCTGTGGCTGTTTGCCTGTTGCTTTGGCTTGACCTGGGGGGCGCGCGGCCCGGCGATCACCGCCAAGACCGCCGATCTGTTTCCCGGTCGCCAGCTCGGCACGATCCTCGGCGTGATCACGATCGGCTCGGGGATCGGCTCGGCCGGCGGTTCATGGGCGGCGGGGCTGATCTTTGACTGGCGGCACAGCTATGAGCTGGCCTTTGTCTTGTCGATCCTTTCCTATGCCGGCGGTTGCGTCGCGTTTTGGGCGTTGCGCCGGCCGCCGGCGCGGCGCCGGCCCGCGGCTTAGGCGGCGGCGAAATCGATCAATTGACGCACCGGCGCGCCCGATTTGAGCCGCGCAAACCCGTCGTTGATTTCACCGAGTTTGAGCCGGCCGGAAATCAGATGGTCGAGCTTGAGCCGACCCTGCCGCCACAGCGACAGCAGCCGCGGCATGTCCACCCGGAACCGGTTGCCGCCCATCGAGGTGCCCTGGATTTTGCGGTCGCGCAGAAAATCGAAACCGTGCAATTCGATCTTGATGCCATAGGGCACCATGCCGATGATCGTCGCCGTCCCGCCCGGACGCAGCATCTCGAACGCCTGCTCGGCGGTGGCCTTGGTGCCGAGCGCCTCGAACGCATAATGCACGCCGCCCTGGGTCAGGTCGCGCACCGCCTGGACCGGATCGGCATTGCTGACATTGAGCGTGTCGGTGGCGCCAAGCTCGCGGGCCAAATCGAGCTTTGCCGCGACCGTGTCGATGGCGATGATGCGCTCGGCGCCGGCCAGCGCCGCGCCATTGACCGCCGACAACCCGACCCCGCCGCAGCCGATCACCGCCACGGTCGAACCGGGTTCGACCTTGGCGGCGTTGAACACCGCACCGACCCCGGTCATCACCCCGCACCCGACCAGGGCCGCGCGGTCGAGCGGGATGTCGTCGTCGATCTTCACGATCGCGTTTTCGTGGACCAGCATCTGCTCGGCGAAGGACGACAGGTTGAACGCCTGGTTCAAGTGCTGGCCCTGCCAGGTCATGCGCTTGGCGGCACCGGTCGGCATCTTGACCTCGGTGTTCTCGCACAAATTCGGATGCCCGGTCAGGCATTGCGGGCAGGTGCCGCAAAACACGCTGAGGCAGGTGATGACATGGTCGCCGGGCTTGACATAGGTGACCCCGTCGCCGACCGCCTCGACCACCGCCGCCGATTCATGGCCGAGGACGACCGGGGTCGGGATCGGGTAGAGGCCGTCGATGAAATGCAAATCGCTGTGGCACAACCCGGCAAAGGCGGTGCGCAACAGCACCTCGCGCGGCCCCGGCCGGTTGATGGTCACCTCCTCGATCGTCAGCGGCTGGTGCGGCGCGTGAAACACGGCGGCTTTCATCGGCACTCTCCTGTTCGCCGAGGGGCTCTCTTTGCGGCGGCAAACTTAGCGCCGCCCGCGCCTCGCCATCAACCGCGCCGCAGCAGCGCGCGCGAAGCGGCGGGGCCGGCGGTCGCCGCTGCGGCGGTCTTGCGGGTTAGTCGCCGCGGCCCGGGCGGCGGCCCGATCACCGCGAAAAATTGAGGCGCAGCCCGGGCTCCGGCCAGCTCATCGCCGCCAGCCGGCCGCTGCCCGAGAGGGTGATGTAAGCGGTTTTCATGTCGCCGCCGCCAAAGCAGATATTGGTCGGATAGACGTCCGGCATTTTGACCTGGCGCACGACCCGCCCGTCGGCGGCGATGACCGTGATGTGACCGGTGATCAAGGTGGCCACGCAGATATTGCCCGACGCTTCGACGGCGAGACTGTCAAAGCGCTGGAAGCCGGGGAGGCCGCACACCAGGCGGCCGCCATAGGGTGCTGGAAACGGCTCCTGCTTCAGCACGCCGGGGGCGACGATGTCGTAAGCAAACAGCCGCGACGACTCGGTGTCGGCGACGTAAAGCGTCTGTTCGTCCGGGGACAGGCCGATGCCGTTGGGGCTCAGCATCGGATAGACGAGCTCGACGATCCGCGAGCCGTCCGGCACGGCGTAATAGACCCCGCCATGGTCGCGCTGATGGGCATAGCGTTTGCCGAGATCGGTAAAATAAAAGCCGCCTTGGCGATCGAAGACGAGATCGTTGGGCGCCGACAATTTGTGACCGTTGCATTCGCTGTACAATATCCGCGTCTCGCCGCTGGCGAGGTCGATACGCTGAATGTAGCCGCCGCGGTAATCCTTGGCCGGGCCGGTCGACAAGAACCCGCCTTGCGCATATTCGTTGCCGCCATTGTTGCACACATAAAGCGCGCCGTCGGGACCCACGGCCAGCCCATTGGGTCCGCCGCCGGCTTGGCCGACCGCCGATTTGGCGCCGGAGGCGGCGATGCGGGTCACGGTTGCGCCGGCAATCTCGCCGAGAATGACCGAACCGTCGGCCATCGCCACCGGGCCTTCGGGAAATCGCAATTCGCTGGCTACCACGCGCAGTTCCGCCATGGGTCCACCCTCCCTGTTGTGATGGGCCGTTCTCCCTGTCGCGCCGGGATTGTGTCGTTGCCGTGCGCGCCGGGTCAAGGCGGGCGTGCGGTTTGCGGCTGCGTGATTGACAGCCTAGGGGCGCGGGGGAATCATGGCCGGGCGGGATGAGCTTCCGCAAAATCGGAGGGTCCATGATCCCTAAAGCATTGACGCTGATGGTGGGATCATTGCCGGCGGTGACGGTGCGGCGGCGCCGGCGTGGGTGGCCTTCCGGCAGCTTCAATCGACCCGGTCTCGAGCGTCCCTCGGTGGGGGAGGTGGGCGCTGCTCGACTGCGGCGTCGAACGGATTGGTAACCGAGGCAATAGGAGAGCGCGATGCCATTCGACGGTACTTATTTCCCGGCAACGACACCGTACGATACCGGGCTGTTTCCGCTGTGGAGCCGGCATGGTTGCCGGCTGTGGTTCCAGACCCGGCTGCGCGGCAACAAGATCGCGCCGAGCATGTTGCGCGCTCCGACCCCGGCCGAGCGGGCCTTTGCCGTCGCCGATCTGCTGCGCGACGCCAAAAGCATGATCGCCGACCCCAAGGACTGGACCCGCCGCACCTATCGCTCCTTCGGCGGCCAGCGCTGTGCGGTCGGGGCGTTGCGCGCCGCGGCCAAGCGCCTCGATGATCCGACCATCGCCTGGGCGGCGCATGCGCTGCTGATCGATGTGGCGCGCTCGCGCGGGTTCACCAATGTCGAGACGATGAACGACCGCTCCTCGCACGCCGCGGTGATGGCCGCCTTCGACCAGGCAATCTGCGCCGCCGAACGCGGCACCTCGCCCCGCTGATCCCAGGCGGCGAGGTCATGACCGGCGGCGGGTGATCCCGCGGCCGGCCGCGTCGCCTGTTGTTGATCGCCCCTGCGGTCGGGCTTCCCCTCCCGACCGGGCGCTTGCCGGAACGTTGAACTGCGCTCTCCGGACGTTTTGTCCGGCAGTCGCGCCGGGCTTGCGGTTCGGACATCATGTCCGATAAGCTGGCGGCGATGGCCTCGCAGTGGGAATTCATCGAGACCGCCGCGCAATCGCTGGGCGTCGCCGCCGAGACGGTGCGCAAATGGCGGGTGCGCGGCGTGCCCGGGCGCTACCGGCTGCCGCTGACGCGACTGGCCGAAGCCGAGGGCCGGCCGCTCGATGCCGAGATCTTCGACCGCCCGCCCGGCCCGTCGCAACGGCGGCGGCCGGCGCCGGTCGCACGGCCCATTACCGCGGTCAGCAACACCAATCAGGGAGACCGCAGGATGGCGCCCGAGGAGCATATTCGCGCGCGCGAAGCACGGCCGTTTACCGGCGCCGAATATATCGAGAGCCTGCGCGACGGGCGCGAGGTGTATATCGATGGCGAGCGGGTCAGCGATGTCACCACCCATCCCGCCTTTCGCAATGCGGTGCGCTCGCTGGCGCGCCTCTATGACGCGTTGCACGACCCGCAATCGCGCGACGTGCTGACCTGTCCGACCGACACCGGCTCCCAAGGCTTCACCCACAAATATTTTCGCGTCGCGCGCTCGCGCGAGGAGCTGGTCGCCCAGCAGCGTGCGATCGCGGCATGGTCGCGGCTCTCCTATGGCTGGATGGGCCGCACCCCCGATTACAAAGCCTCGCTGATGAACACGCTGGGCGCCAATGCCGAATATTACGGCCGCTTCGCCGCCAATGCCCGGCGCTGGTACAAGCGCGCACAGGAAAACGTGCTGTTTATGAACCATGCGATTGTCAACCCGCCGGTTGACCGCGGCCGGCCGACCAGCGAGGTCAAGGACGTCTATGTGACAATCCAGCGCGAGACCGACGCCGGCATTATCGTCTCCGGCGCCAAGGTCGTGGCCACCGCGGCGGCGCTCACCCACTACAATTTTCTCGGCCAGAACGCCGCGACCGCGACTTCCGACCCCGATCTCGCGGTCATGTTTATCCTGCCGATGACCGCACCCGGGGTCAAACTGATCTGCCGCAATTCCTACGAGCACATCGCCGCCAGCCTGGGCTCGCCTTACGATTATCCGCTCTCGTCCCGTTTTGACGAAAACGATGCGATCTTTGTGCTCGACAATGTGCTGATCCCCTGGGAAGACGTGCTGGTTCACCGCGATCCGGAAAAGATCCTCAGCTTTTACCCGCGCTCCGGGTTTCTGAACGGATTTTGCTTTCAGGGATGCACCCGGTTCGCGGTCAAGCTCGATTTTATCTGCGGCCTCGTCGCGCGCGCCCTGCACGCCACCGGCGGCGACGAGTTCCGCGGCAACCAGGCGCTGTTGGGCGAGATCGTCGCGTGGCGCGATTTGTTCTGGTCATTGTCGGATTGCATGGCCAGCAACCCGCAGCCCTGGGTCGGCGACGCGGTGCTGCCCAATCTCCAGGCCGGCCTGTCCTATCGCGTCTTTGCCCCGGACGCCTATTCCCGGATCAAGGAAATCATCGAAAAGATTGTCGCCTCGGCGCTGATCTATCTGCCGTCCTCGGTCAAGGATTTTGCCAACCCGGCGATCGACCCGTATTTGCGGCGCTATGTCCGCGGTTCGAACGGGATCGGCTACAAAGAGCGCATCAAGCTGATGAAGCTGTTGTGGGACGCGATCGGCAGCGAGTTTGGCGGCCGCCACGAGCTCTACGAACGCAATTATGCGGGCAATCACGAGGACATCCGCATCCAGGCGCTGACCGCGGCGCGGCGCAATGGCACGCTCGCGGCGATGACCGCGCTTGTCGAGCAATGCATGGCCGAATATGACGAGCAGGGCTGGACCGGCGCGACCTGGATCAACCCCGCGCGGTGAGGCGCGCCGGGGCGGCAGGAACCCACGACATCGGCCGGCCGGCCGCGCGCGGCGGCCGACGGTCCGCCCGGCTGGAGGCGGTTGATGCATCGGGGTCTGGTCACAAGGCGACAGGCGATGCTTGCGGCTGCCGCGGCGGCAACGATCATCGCCCTTGTCCTCCTCGGCGCCGGCCGCGCCGCGGCGCAGGACACGGCCGCCGAGGAAGCCGCCCACCGCGCGGCGGTGTTGGCGCGGCTGCCGCCCGACGCCGCCCAGCGCGTCTTCGGCCTCGAAACCGCGCCGGCGCCGGGGCCGGCGCTGGCGATCGGGTCTTATGAGCGGGGCTGTCTCGAGGGGGCGGTCGCACTGCCCGCTGACGGCCCCAACTGGCAGGTCATGCGTCCGTCGCGCAACCGCGCCTGGGGCCATCCGGCGCTGATTGCGCTGATCGAAAAGCTGGCCGCGGAAATCCCGTCCGCGGCCGGCTGGCCGGGGTTTCTGATCGGCGATATCGCCCAGCCGCGCGGCGGGCCGATGCTGACCGGCCACGGTTCGCACCAGATCGGGCTCGATGTCGATATCTGGCTGCGGCCGATGCCCAATGGCCGGCTCAGCGCGATCGAGCGGGACGAAATGTCCTCGATTGATCTCGTCGCCGCCGACGGACAACATGTCGATCCCCGGCGCTGGAACGCCTCTTATCTGGCGATGTATCGCGCGGTCGCCGCCGATCCCGAGGTGGCGCGCATCTTTGTCAATCCGGCGATCAAGCGCCAATTGTGTCGCGAGGCCGGGACCGACCGCGCATGGCTGGCCAAGATCCGGCCGTGGTGGGGCCACAAGACCCATTTCCATATGCGCATCGTCTGCCCTGCGGGCGATCCGGAGTGCCATGACCAGGCGCCGCCCCCGGCCGGCGATGGCTGCGGCAAAGAGCTTGCCTGGTGGTTCACGCCGCAAGCGCTGCATCCGCCGCCGGCGCATGTGAAGCCGCTGTTGCTGAACAACCTGCCGCGCGCCTGCCGTGCCGTCGCCGATGCGCCGGCGACCGCGATGGCGCGCCGCGGGTTGCCGTGAGCGGCCGGCCCCCGCCCGGCATCAGATCCGGCGCGAAAATTCGCCGCGGCCGGGCCGTCGCCCAAGCCGCGCGGCAACCGCCGGGGCGCGCTAAAACGCCCGGTGCCACGGCGCGGCCGACGGAATAAGAATAGGCATCGGCGGGTCCTGCGCAGCGGAGGGTGATGATGAAGAGGCTTGCAGTGCTGCTGCTCGGCGCCGGGTTGATTTTCGGCGCCGTGATCGCCGCCGGCAATCGGGCGATGGCGCAGAGCGGCGGGCTCGTCGTCGACAACGCCTGGGCGCGGGCCACACCGGGCCACAGCGATTTCGGGGCGGCCTATCTGACGATCCGCTCACCGACCGCCGACCGGCTGGTTGCCGTGGCCACCCCGGTCGCGCACAAGGCCGAGCTGCACACGATGGAAATGTCGGGGATGGTCATGAAGATGCGCCCGGTCGCTGGCATCGATATTCCCGCCGGCAAGGCCGTGACCCTGGCTCCGGGCGGGTTTCATGTCATGTTGACGGGCCTTGCCAAACCGCTGCGCGCCGGGCAGTCGTTTCCGCTGACGCTGACCTTCGCCAAGGCCGGAACCCGGACCGTGGAGGTCGCCGTCCAGCCGGTCGGCGCCGCCGGGCCAAGGGCGGCCGCAGGCGGACATTGAGAGGGGCGGGCGATGCAGGGCGGTTCACCCGGAACGCCGCCGCGGCCGGACCCGATTTCCGCATCGCGGCCGCGGCTGGTGCTGGCGGCGGCGCTGTTGGGCGGCTTTCTGGTGCTCGCCGCCGGCGCCCTTGTCGCGCTCGAATTGCATGACGCTTCGCGCGGCGCCGCAGGGTCGCTGCTGGCGCCGGCGATCGGCGGGCCGTTCAAGCTGGTCGACCAGAACGGCCGCACCGTCACCAACACCGAGCTCGAGGGGAAATGGCTGCTCGTCTATTTCGGCTACACGCACTGTCCCGACGCCTGCCCGACGGCGCTCAACAACATCGCCTTGGCGCTGTCGCAATTGGGCCCCGAGAAGAGCAGCGTGCGCCCGGTGTTCATCACCGTCGACCCGGCCCGCGACACGCCGCAGGTCATGAAGGATTACGTCTCGGCGTTTGACGCGCCGATCCTCGCCCTGACCGGCAGCGCCGCGGCGATCGCCCAGGCCGCCCGCGAATACCGGGTCTATTACGCCAAGCATCCCGAGCAAGGCGGCGATTACTCGATGGATCACACCTCGATCATCTATGTGATGGACCCGAAAGGGCGGTTCACCGCCTCGTTCACCGGCGAGGACCCGCCGCAAGCGATCGCCGCGCGGCTCAAAAAGCTGCTGTCGTAGCGCCCGCCGCGGGCGGTGCCGGGCCGCGCGCCGAGCCACGCCGCGAAATGCGGCGTGCGGCCCGCGCGCGCCGGTCGAGGCTTTTTGCCACAACCGGTCTATAATCGCGCCCAACGCCGCCGGACAGCCGGCGCCAGGCGGGAAAGACAGGGCGACATGGCGATCGATTACTGGAGCGCGATCCCGAACAATGTCGGGCTCGCCGACAACCCGGCCTTGCAGCGCGCGCTGGCGCATTGGCAGCCGCGCTTTCTCGAATGGTGGCGCGAGATGGGACCGGTCGGCGCGCAACATTACGAGGTCTATCTGCGCACCGCGGTCGCCGTCGACCAGCAGGGCTGGGCGCAATACGGCATGGTGCGGATGCCGGAATATCGCTGGGGGATTTTTCTCGCCGAGCCGGTTCCCGACCGCCGGATCGGCTTTGGCGACGCCTATGGCGAGCCGGTCTGGCAGCAGGTGCCGGGCGAGTTGCGCGCCAGTCTACGGCGGCTGATCGTCACCCAGGGCGACACCGAGCCGGCTTCGGTCGAACAACAGCGGCGCCTCGGCCTGACCGCGCCCTCGCTCTACGATCTGCGCAATTTGTTCCAGGTCAATGTCGAGGAAGGCCGGCATTTGTGGGCGATGGTCTATCTGCTCCACGCCTATTTTGGCCGCGACGGGCGCGAGGAGGCCGAAGAGCTTCTCGCCCGCCATTCGGGCGACCCCGATAAGCCGCGCATTCTGGGCACCTTTAACGAGCCGATCGGCGACTGGCTGAGCTTTTTTCTGTTCACCTATTTCACCGACCGCGACGGCCGCTACCAGCTCAAAAGCCTGGCCGAGAGCGGGTTCGACCCGCTGTCGCGGACCTGCCGGTTCATGCTGACCGAAGAGGCCTACCATATGTTCGTCGGCCGCACCGGCATCACCCGCGTCGTCAAGCGCGCGCTCGAGGTCATGCGCGCGGGGGGCGGCGAGGAACCGGACCGGATCCGGGCGGCGGGTGCGATCGACCTGCCGACCCTGCAGCGCTACATCAATTTCTGGTTCAGCTCGTCGCTCGACCTGTTTGGCGCCGAGATCTCGTCAAACGCGGCCAGCTATTTTGCCACCGGCCTCAAAGGCCGCCCGGATGAAGGGCAATACGACGACCACCGGGCGCTCGACGACAGGCTGACGATCGACCTGCCCGACGGCAAGGGCGGCAGTGTCGGTGAAAAGGTGCCGCTGCGCAACGCGATCAACGAGGTCACGCGCCGCGCCTATATCGACGATTGCCAAATCGGGATCCGCGCCTGGAACCGGTTGATCGCCGCCGCCGGCTATGATTTCCGCCTGTTCCTGCCCAGCCCGCGCTTCCGCCGCGCGGTCGGGGTGTGGGCCGGGGTTGCAGTCGATCCGCAGGGAAGGCCGGTCTCGCCGGGCGAATGGGCTGCGCGCCGCGACGAATGGCTGCCGAGCGCCGGCGACCGCGCCTTTGTCGACGGGCTGATGCAGCGCGTCGTCGAGCCCGGCAAGGTGGCCGGCTGGCTGGCGCCGCCGGAAATCGGCATCGGCAATCTGCCGGCGAGCTACGAATACGTGCGCCTCAACTGAGCGCCGGGCGGGCGCGCTCCGGCTTGCCACACCCACTCTGCGCGGGGGCCCCGGCGCGCAGAAATATTGACGGCGGCGGCGGGGCGGTCGCTTATTGCACCAGGCCAAATTCGCCCGAGAGGAGCCCGTTTGATGACCGCCCAGCCGTTTCATGGCGTGCTTGTTCCCGTCCTGACGCCGTTTACCGCCGCCGGCGAGCCCGATGCCGGGCGCTTCACCGCGTTCTGCCGCTGGCTGCTCGACCAGGGGGCGGGCGGGCTGGCGATCTTTGGCACGACCAGCGAGGCCAATTCGATGTCGCCGGCCGAGCGGATGCGGCTGCTCGACCATCTCGTCGCCGCCGGCATCCCGGCCGCCAAGCTGATGCCCGGAACCGGCGCCTGCGCCATGACCGATGCCGCGCAATTGGCGGCGCATGCGGTCGCGCATGGCTGCGGCGGGGTGTTGATGCTGCCGCCGTTCTATTACAAGCCGGTCAGCGACGACGGCATCTTCGCCTTTGTCGCCAATGTGATCGACCGGGTCGGCGCGGCCGCGCTGCGGGTCTATCTCTACCACATTCCGCCGGTCGCGGTGGTCGGCTATTCGCTCGATCTGGTCGGCCGGCTGATCAAGGCCTATCCCGAAACCGTGGTCGGCTTGAAGGACAGCTCGGGCGATTGGCACAACACCGCGGCCTTGCTCGAGCGCTATCCGGGCTTTGCCGTGTTCCCGGGCTCGGAGGTGTTTTTGCTCGACGGTCTGCGCAAGGGGGCGGCGGGCTGCATCACCGCCACCGGCAATATCAACGTCCCCGGCATCGCCCGGCTCTATGCGAATTGGCAGAAGCCGGAGGCCGATGCGCTGCAGGCCGAAATCACGACCCTGCGCAAGACGATGCAGGCCTATCCGATGGTCCCGGCGCTGAAGCGGGTGGTCGCGCATTTCCACAACGACCCGGCCTGGGCCGCGGTGCGCCCGCCGCTGACCCCGCTCGATGCCGGACAGTCGGCCGCGCTGATCGCCGATCTGGCCGCGATCGGCTTCACCCTCGGCGAGAGGCAGCGGGCGGCGGCCGAATAGCGCGCCCGCGGCGGGAGGTCGGCAGCGGTCAGGGCGCGGGTCGTGACACGCGACGGAGCGTGACACGCTAGAGAAGCAGGACGGAGGCAGCGGATGAGGAGTGAGCCGATCGCCGCCCGCACGCCCGAGCGGGAGGCCTTTTACCAGCACATCAGCGGCGGCAATCTGGCGCCGTTGTGGGAACGCCTGCATGCGCTGGTCACGGCCGAGCCGGTGAGCCCGGTCCAGCCGGCGATCTGGCATTACCGCGAGGTCCGCCCGCATCTGATGCGCGCCGGCGAATTGATCAGCGCCGAAGAGGCCACGCGCCGCGTGCTGATCCTCGAAAATCCGGGGCTGAAGGGCCAGACCTCGATCACCCATTCGCTGTTCGCCGGGCTGCAGCTGATCCTGCCGGGCGAAGTGGCGCCGGCGCATCGCCATACCCAGTCGGCGCTGCGCTTTATCATCGAGGGCGAGGGCGCCTATACGGCGGTCGATGGCGAGCGCACGACCATGCATCCCGGCGACTTTGTCATCACCCCGTCCTGGACCTGGCATGACCACGGCAACCCGTCGAGCGCGCCGATGGTCTGGCTCGACGGCCTCGACATCCCGATCGTGCGCCTGCTCGATGCGAGCTTTGCCGAGCCCGGCGATCGCGCGATGCAAGCCGTCACCCGCCCCGAGGGCGACAATGAGGCGCGCTTTGCCAACAACCTGCTGCCGGTCGATTGGCGGCCGGCGGTCAAGACCTCGCCGGTCTTCAACTACCCCTATTCGCGCTCGCGCGCCTCGCTCGAGGTGATGAGCCGCAATGGCGAGCCCGATCCGTGCCACGGCCACAAATTGCGCTATGTCAACCCGGCGACCGGCGATTTCGCGATGCCGACGATCGCCGCCTTTATCCAGCTGCTGCCGGCCGGCTTTGCCACACGGCCCTACCGTTCGACCGACGCCACGGTGTTTGTCGCGGTCGAGGGCGAGGGGCAGACGCGTATCGGCGACCAGCTGTTCGAGTGGCAGGCGCACGACATTTTTGTCGTGCCGAGCTGGGCCCCGGTCAGCCACCAGGCGGCGCGCGAGGCGGTGCTGTTCAGCTATTCGGACCGGCCGGTACAGGAAAAGCTCGGCCTGTGGCGCGAGCAGCGCGGCAACGCCTGAGCGCCTCCGCCCGCAGGCGGGACGGCGCGGCCGGCATGGTCGGCGGTGCGGTGCGCCCGAGGCGGGCGCGATGGCGGCGCCGCGGCCGAGCCCGATCGGAGCACCGGCGCGCGTGACCGGAGGGCCGCGCCGCAGTTACCAGCGGGTAACCATTGTCGTCTAGCATGAGGTCGCTCGTCACCGGGTTGGCGCTGCTCGCGGTGCTGGTTTTGGGCGGCGGCGCCGAGGCCGGCCCATCGCCGGCGACAGCCGCCGCCGAGCACGGCATGGTGGTCAGCTCGCAGCATCTCGCCTCGATGGTCGGCGCCGGGATCCTCGCCGCCGGCGGCAACGCCGTCGACGCCGCGGTGGCGGTCGGTTATGCGCTGGCGGTGGTCGAGCCGTGCTGCGGCAATATCGGCGGCGGCGGGTTTATGACCATTCACCTCGCCGACGGCCGTGACACCTTTATCAATTTCCGTGAAACCGCGCCGGCCGCCGCCCGCCCCGGCCTGTTTCTCGACCCCGCCGGCAATCCGGTCGCCGAGCGCAGCCGCCGCGGCTATCTCGCCGCCGGCGTGCCGGGTACCGTCATGGGCCTCGACCGCGCCGCGCGCGAATACGGTACGCTGCCGCGGGCGGCGTTGATGGCCCCGGCCATCGCGCTCGCCCGCGACGGCTTTGTGCTGACCCGCGACGATACCGATCTGCTCGACGCCAAGGCCGCTCTTTTCGCCCACGACCCGGCGGCGGCCAAAATCTTCTTGCGGGCCGACGGCAGCCGCTGGGCGCCCGGCGACCGGCTGGTGCAAAGCGACCTTGCCCATACGCTCGCGGCGATCGCCCGGAACGGCCCGGACGCCTTCTATAACGGCGCCGTCGCCCGGTCGGTCGCCGCCGCCAGCCGCGCCCATGGCGGGGTGATGACCGCGCATGATTTTGCCGCCTACACCGCCACCGAGGGGCCGCCGCTGACCTGCTTTTATCGCGGTTTTGTCGTGGTCACCGCGCCGCCGCCGAGCTCGGGCGGCACGACGCTGTGCGAAATCCTCAACATTCTCGAAGGCTATGACCTCGCGCGTTTGGGCTTTTTGACGCCGCCGATGATCGAGCACGTCGTCGCCGCGATGGCTCGCGCCTATGCCGATCGCAACGCCTTTCTCGGCGATCCGGCGTTTGTCGCCAACCCGCTCGACCGCTTGCTGTCCAAGGGTTATGCCGCCGGCGTGCGGGCCGCGATCGCGGCCGGCGCCTTTGCGCCGCCGCCGCCCGCCGGTGGTCCGCATGAGCGCGCCGAGACGACCCATTACTCGGTCGCCGACGCGGCCGGTAATGCGGTGGCGGTGACCTATACGATCAACGGCTATTTCGGGGCTGGGGTGGTCGCGCCGGGGACCGGCTTTCTGCTCAACAACGAGATGGACGACTTCACGGTCAAGCCGGGCGCGCCCAATCTCTTTGGGCTCGAGCAAGGGGCGGCAAATCTGGTCGCGGGCGGCAAGCGGCCGCTGTCGTCGATGGCGCCGAGCCTGATCGAAAAGGACGGCCAGGTGATATTGGCGCTGGGCAGTCCCGGCGGTCCGCGGATCATCACCACCGTGCTCGAAACCTTGCTCGACATCATCGACTACCGCATGTCTGCGGCCGCGGCCGTCGCCGCGCCGCGCTTTCATTACCAGGACCGGCCCCAAATCGTGTTCTACGAGCGCGGCGGCTTTTCCGCAGACACGATCGCCAGCTTGACCGAGCACGGCTATACGGTTGCGGCGCAACACCCTTGGGGTGCCGTCGAGCTGATTGCGGCGGATCACAACCGGCTTTATGGCGTCGGCGACGGCCGCCGGCGCGGCGGCGCGGCGATCGGGTATTGAGCGACGATGCGATTGGTGCCGCGATTCGAACAATTGGCGGGCGCCGGTCGCAGCGCCTGGAGCATTCAGCAGGAGGCGGCGCTGCTGCGCGCCGGCGGCCGCGAGGTCATCGCGCTGACCATCGGCGACCCCGACCAGCCGGCCCCGGCAAGCGTCGTCGAAGCGACAATCGCAGCCTTGCGGCGCGGCCGGACCGGCTATGCCCCGACGCTCGGCTATCCCGAGTTGCGCGCCGCGATCGCCGCCCGCTTTGCCGCCCGCACCGGGCAGCCTTGCACCGCCGAAAACGTCACGGTCACGCCGGGCGCGCAAGGCGGGCTCTACTGCGCCTTGCAATGCTTGGCGGGGCCCGGCGACGAGGTCATCGTGCCGGAGCCGGTATACGCCACCTATGAGGGCGTCGTCGCCGCCAGCGGCGCAACCATGGTGCTGGTGCCGTTGGCGCCCGAGCGCCAATTTCACCCCGACCCCGACCGCATTGCCGCCGCGGTGACGCCGCGCACCCGGGTGGTGTGGATCAACAGCCCGCACAACCCGACCGGCGCCGTGTTTACCCCGGAAGAGATCGCCGCGATCGCCGCGATCTGCCGCCGGCATGATCTGTGGCTGGTCTCCGACGAGGTTTACGAAGACCTCGCTTTTGCCCGTCCGCATCTGTCGCCATGGTCGCTGCCGGGTATGGCCGAGCGGACCGTTGTCGTCTCGAGCCTGTCGAAATCGCATGCCATGCCGGGATTTCGGCTCGGCTGGGTGATCGGGCCGGCGCGCCTGTCGCGGCCGCTGCTGTCGCTGCTGCTGTCGATGACCTATGGCAGCCCGCCCTTTATCCAGGAGGGCGCCTTGGCCGCCTTCACCGGCGAGATGCCGGAAGTCGCCGCGTTGCGCGAGGATTACCGCCGGCGCGCGCGGTTGATGTCGACGATCCTGGCCGCCGCCCCGAACTGCCGGGCGATCCCGCCCGAAGGCGGCATGTTCGTGCTGCTCGACATTCGCGGCAGCGGTTTGTCGGCGCAAGAATTCGCCAGCGCCCTGCTGCAGAACCATGCCGTCGCGGTGCTGCCCTGTGACGGCTTCGGCCCCAGTGCCGCCGGGCATTTGCGGATTTCGCTGACCGAACCCGATGACGTGCTGGGCGAGGCGGGGCGGCGCATCGTCGCCTTTGCCCGCGCGCTTGCCGACCGGCGCGCCTAGAACGCATCGGCTTGGCCGGTCGCAGCGTTGGTCCGCCCAAAAGCGAGAAGCTCAGGGGTTGGCCGGCGGCGTCTGCCATGGCCGCCGCTCCCGCGCGCGGCGCCCGCAGGGCGATGCCGGGGCGGCCAAGCGGGGCGGGCAGGGCGCCCGCTTGGCGACGGTGCGGCTCTGCCCTCGCCCGGCGCGCAAGGCGGAGCGCAGAGCATTGGCGTCGCCCATAAAACCGGCGTTTTTCTGTGCCATCTGTGGCGTCGGTTGCGATGTTCGGGGATTTGTGCGGAGGTCCGGTGCTGCCGGCGCGGATTGGGATGATATTCAACCTTGGCGATGATTTTCGCTGTAAACTCGCTGTATTTTACAGCGGCCGCAAAATCTGCCAAACCATGGGTTGAGACCGCGGACCCGATCGCGGGCCGGCGGCGCCCCTTTCATTCGCGGCGGTCAAAGCGGGGATTTGGCGCTAAAATCGACGGCAGGCTCTGGGGAGGTAAACGGCATGAAGCGCAGCACCGAGCGGATTTTGACCACCCATGTCGGCAGCCTGCCGCGGCCGCCCGATCTGCTGGCGATGATCCAGGCCAAGGAGCGGGGCGAGGCGGTCGACAACGCGGTTTTTGATGCGCGGGTCAAGAGTGCCGTCGCCGAGGCGGTCAAACGCCAAGCCGAAGCCGGCATCGACATTCCTGCCGATGGCGAGATGGGGCGGTTCGGCTTTATCCCCTATGTCAATGCGCGGCTTGCCGGCCTCGAGCCGCGACCCAATCAAGCCCGCACCGGCGGCTGGGCCAATTCGCGCGAGCATCGCGCTTTTCCCGAATTTTACGAATGGGCGGCGCAGATGCCGGGCACCGCCGGCCGCGCACCGCCGACACAATGGGTCTGCACCGGCCCGATCGCCTATCGCGGCCAGGCCGCCTTGGCCCGCGACATCGACACGCTGAAGGCGGCGCTGGCCGGCGTTCAGTATGAGGAAGCCTTTATGCCGGCGGTGTCGCCGACCAACCTCGCCAATTGGAACCGGAACGAATATTACAAAACCGATGAGGAGTTCCGCGTCGCCTTGGCCGAGGCCCTGCGCGAGGAATATCGCGCGATCGTCGATGCCGGGCTCATCGTCCAGATCGACGACCCGCAGCTGGCGAGCCATTGGGTCATGCATCCCGAGATCGACCTCGCGCAATGCCGCAACTGGGCCGCCGCCAGCGTCGAATTGCTGAACCATGCGCTGCACGGGATCCCGGCCGATCGGGTGCGCTATCACACCTGTTACAGCATCAATATCGGGCCGCGGGTCCATGACATCGAATTGAAGCATCTGGTCGACGTCATGCTGCGGGTCGAGGCCGGCGCCTATTCGTTCGAGGCCGGCAATCCGCGCCACGAGCATGAGTGGCGGGTGTGGGAGACGGTCAAACTGCCCGAAGGCAAGGTGCTGATCCCCGGCGTCATCACCCACGCCTCCAATCTCGTCGAACACCCGGAAGCGATTGCCCAGCGAATCGGGCGCTTTGCCGCGGTGGTCGGCCGCGAGAATGTGATCGCCGGAGCCGATTGCGGCTTTGCCAGCTTTTCGACCTCGTGCGAGGTGCACCCCTCGGTGGTCTGGGCGAAACTCGCCGCCCTCGGCGAAGGCGCGCGGCTTGCGAGCCGGGAATTGTGGGGGCGCGGCTGAGCCGTTTTACGAGCCCGCCCGTCTTCCGGGTCCGTCCTGGCAGCGCCGGGTTTTGCCGCGGTTCAGGAGAGGGCGCGAAACACCGCCAGCTGATCGGGGCCGGCCATATCGCTCGCCACCGGTTCGAACCGCGGAGCCTCGGCCAAGGCCGCAAGACCAAGCTCGGCGACGGCCGGGACGCCCTCGGCGCCGAGCAGCAGCGGCGCCCCCATCCAGACCAGGCGATCGACGAGCCGGGCGCGCAGCAGCGAAGCGGCGAGCCGCGCCCCGCCCTCGACCAGGAGCCGGGTCAGGCCGCGGCCGCCGAGCGTCTGCAGCGCCGCGCCGAGATCGATGCGCCCCAGCGCGTCGGGTTCGACCTCGATCACCACCGCGCCGCATCTCTCGAAGACGGCGCGCCGCTCGCGGTCGGCGCCGGCCAGGGTCAGCACCCAGGTCGGGGTCGCGCGCGCCGTGGCGATCAGTTGCGCCGTGGGCGGAATGCGCAGCCGCCGGTCAAGCACGATCCGCAACGGCGACCGCTCGGCGAGCCCCGGCAAGCGGCAGGTCAGTTGCGGATCGTCGGCGAGCACGGTGCCGGTGCCGACCATGACCGCGTCGTGCTCGGCGCGCAGCAGGTGCGCTTTGCCCCGGGCCGCGGCGGCGGTGATCCAGCGGCTCTCGCCGCTGGCGGTGGCGATGCGGCCATCGAGCGAGGCGGCGAGCTTGAGCGTGACCAGCGGCCGACCCGAGCGCTGGCGCTGCAAGAACCCGGCGTTGATTTCGGCGGCTTCGGCGGCGCCGGCCCCGACCGCCACGGCGAGGCCGGCGGCGCGCAGGCGGGCAAAACCGGCGCCGGCGGTGCGCGGGTCGGGATCCTCGAGGGCGGCGACGACGCGGGCGAGCCCGGCGGCGATCAGGGCGTCGGCGCAGGGCGGGGTGCGGCCCCAATGCGCGCAGGGTTCGAGGCTGACATAGGCGGTGGCCCCGCGGGCCGCGGCGCCGGCGCGGCGCAGGGCTTCGCTTTCGGCGTGCGGGCGGCCGCCGGGCTGGGTCCAGCCGCGGCCGACGACCCGGCCGTCGCGGACGATGACGCAGCCGACCGCCGGGTTCGGCCACACCCGGCCAAGGCCGCGGCGGGCCAGCGCCAGCGCCGCGCCCATCCAGCGCCGGTCGGCGGCCGCGCCGTTGCCGTCGCGGGCTCGCCCGCGGGCGTCACTCGCCATCGGCGGCGATGCGCCCGACAAATTCGCCGAAATCCTTGGCCTCGCGGAAATTGCGATAGACCGAGGCAAAGCGGATATAGGCCACCTGGTCGAGGTTCGAGAGCGCCTCCATGACCAGGCTGCCGATCATCTCGCTGGGGATTTCGGTCTCGCCCGAGCTTTCCAGCTGGCGCACCAGCGAATTGATGATCCGTTCGACGCGGTCGGGTTCGACCGGGCGCTTGCGCAGCGCCACATAGATCGACCGCGCGAGCTTGTCACGATCAAAGGCTTGGCGCCGCCCGTCTTTCTTGATCACGGTCAGTTCACGCAATTGAACCCGTTCAAAAGTCGTAAAGCGTGCCGTGCAATTCGGGCAGAACCGGCGCCGGCGAATGGCGCCGCGATCGTCGGTTGGGCGCGAATCCTTGACCTGGGTGTCGTCGGCGCCGCAGAACGGACAGCGCATCTCTCCCTCCCGTGTTCGCTCGGCTCAGCCATCCAAACCCCGATAGATCGGAAAGCGGGCGCAGAGCGCCCGGACCCGCTCGCGCACCTGCGCCTCGGCGGCCCGGTTGTCGTCGCGGCGCCGCGCCAGCGCTTGCAACACCTCGACAATCATCTCGCCGACCGCGCGGAATTCCGCGACGCCAAACCCGCGCGTCGTCGCGGCCGGCGATCCCAGCCGGATGCCCGAGGTGACGGTCGGCTTTTCCGGGTCGAAGGGGATGCCGTTTTTGTTGCAGGTGATGCCGGCGCGTTCGAGCGCCGCCTCGGCCTCGCGACCGGTCAGCCCCAGCGGCCGCAGATCGACGAGCAGCAGATGGGTGTCGGTGCCGCCCGAAACGATCGCCATGCCGCCCTGGGAGAGCGTCTCGGCCAGCACCCGCGCATTGTCGACGACCGCGGCGGCGTAGCGGGCAAAGCCCGGCCGCAAGGCTTCGCCGAAAGCCACCGCCTTGGCGGCGATCACATGCATCAGCGGCCCGCCCTGCAGCCCCGGAAACACCGCGGCGTTGATGCGCCGGCCGATTTCTTCATCCATGCACAGGATCAGCCCGCCGCGCGGGCCGCGCAGCGTTTTGTGGGTGGTGGTGGTCACGACATCGGCATAGGGCAGCGGGCTCGGATGCACGCCGCCGGCGACAAGCCCGGCAAAATGCGCCATGTCGACCATCAGATACGCCCCGACCGCGTCGGCAATCGCGCGAAAGCGGGCAAAGTCGATGACCCGCGGATAGGCGCTGCCGCCGGCGATGATCAGCTTTGGCCGATGCTGGCGGGCCAGACGTTCGACCTCGTCAAAATCGATCCGGGCATCGTCGCGGCGCACCCCATAGGCCACGGCATTGAACCACTTGCCCGACAGATTGGGCCGCGCGCCGTGGGTCAGATGACCGCCCGCCGCCAAGGACAGGCCGAGGATCGTGTCGCCGGGTTGCAGCAAAGCCAGCAACACCGCCTGATTGGCCTGCGCGCCCGAATGCGGCTGAACATTGGCAAATGCACAGCCGAACAGCCGCTTGGCCCGATCGATCGCGAGTTGCTCGGCCACATCGACAAATTCACACCCGCCGTAATAGCGACGCCCGGGATAGCCCTCGGCGTATTTGTTGGTCAGCACCGAACCTTGGGCTTCGAGAACCGCGCGCGAGACGATGTTTTCGCTGGCGATCAGTTCGATCTGCGATTGCTGGCGCCGCAATTCGGCGGCAATGGCGGCGGCGATTTCCGGATCGCTTGCCGCCAGGCTATCGGCGGCATCGGCTTCGACGATTTTGGCAAGACTGGCGCGCGTGGCTGAGGCCATCTTCACATCCACTGAGAAAGTTCAGAACCGGGTGGCCGCGTCGCGCCGCCTCCGGCTTGGCCCCATGGCCGATTGTCGATCGGGCATCATACCATATGTCGCGAGAATCGGCCAAATCGACCACCAGCGATCGGTGCGGTGCGTGACCGCAAGCCATGCGCCGGGCGGGCTGGCGACGCCGGGATCCGGCAAAACGGACCGTTTTCGACTCGCGATGCGAGGGTTCATATGCGCGCGTTGATTGCTGTTCTGCCGCCGCGATCGGCTCCGCTTGGGGATGGTCAAGTGCTTGGCGGCAGACGTAAATCAGAAGTACTGTGCTCCCTCTTAGGTTTCCATTGACACAAGATATTCGTCCGGCAATTATCGGCACTCGCGTGCACATTAGGGCTTCTTTGAGGCGAAAGATGGCAGAAACAGCAACGCCAAAAATGGCGGAGGAAGAGTTGCTGCGGATGACCGCGGACGTGGTGGCGGCCTATGTCAGCAACAATACACTGCCGACAGCGCAACTGGCCGAGGTCATCAACGCCGTCTACCATTCCTTAAAAGGATTGGAAGGGCCGGTGGCCGAGCCGGCGCCGGAACCGGCAAAACCGGCCGTGCCGATTCGCAAATCCATCACTCCAGATTACTTGATTTGTCTGGAAGATGGTAAAAAATTGAAGATGTTGAAGCGACATTTGCGGTCGACTTACAACATGACGCCGGATGAATACCGGGCGCGGTGGGGGTTGCCGCCCGATTACCCGATGGTCGCGCCCAATTACGCCGAGCAGCGTTCCGCCTTTGCCAAAAAGATCGGCCTCGGCCGTGGCACCGGCCGCCAAGCCGCCGCCAAAAAATAACCCGACGCCGCCGGCAGCGCCGTCGCCGCAGCGCTGTGGTTGACGCTCACGCCACCGGCGCCGCCGGTGGGCGCTTCGCCGGCACCGGGTGACGGGTTATAACCGGGCAGCGCCACTCCCCCTGCCGAGGTGACCGATGCCCGCCGACGCTGCTCCCCTCGACCGACCGGCTGCGGCCGCGCCGGCTGCCGTCTTTGACTGGGCCGACCCGCTGCTGCTCGAAGAACAGCTCAGCGAAGAAGAACGAATGGTGCGCGACAGCGCCCGCGCCTATGCCCAGCAAAAACTGATGCCGCGCATCCGCGACGCCCACCGCCGCGAATATTTCGATCGCGACATCATCAGCGAAATGGGCGCGCTCGGTTTTCTCGGCTCGACGATCGAGGGCTATGGTTGCGCCGGGGTCAATTATGTCTGTTACGGGCTGATTGCGCGCGAGGTCGAGCGCGTCGACAGCGCCTATCGTTCGGCGATGAGCGTGCAGTCGAGCCTCGTGATGCACCCGATCCATGAATTTGGAAGCGAGGCGCAGCGCCAGAAATATCTGCCGAAACTGGCCACGGGCGAGTGGGTTGGCTGCTTCGGCTTGACCGAGCCCGATCACGGCTCGGATCCGGGCGGCATGGCCACGCGCGCCGTCAAGGTCGCGGGCGGCTATCGCCTCAACGGCGCCAAGATGTGGATCACCAATGCGCCGATCGCCGATGTGCTCGTCGTCTGGGCCAAGACCGAGGACGGCGTGATCCGCGGCTTTATCCTCGAACGCGCGATGCCGGGGCTCAGTACGCCCAAGATCGAGGGGAAATTCAGCCTGCGCGCCTCGGTGACCGGCGAAATCGTCATGGACGATGTCTTTGTGCCGGACGAGAACCTGCTGCCGGGGGTGCGGGGGCTGCGCGGACCGTTCTCGTGCCTGACCAATGCCCGCTACGGGGTGGCGTGGGGCGCGTTGGGCGCGGCCGAATTCTGCTGGCACCAGGCGCGCAGCTATACCCTCGAACGCCGCCAGTTCGGCCGGCCGCTCGCCGCCAACCAGTTGATCCAGAAAAAGCTCGTCGACATGCAGACCGAGATCACGCTGGGGTTGAACGCCTGTCTGCGGCTGGGGCGGCTCAAGGACGCCGGCCGGGCGACCCCGGAAATGGCCTCGCTGTTGAAACGCAACAATGCCGGCAAGGCGCTGGAGATCGCGCGCCTGGCCCGCGACATGCACGGCGGCAACGGTGTTTCCGACGAATATCACGTGATCCGGCACGTCATGAACCTTGAAGCCGTCAATACCTATGAGGGCACCCACGACATCCACGCGCTTATTCTTGGGCGCGCGCTGACCGGGATCGCCGCGTTTGCCGGTTAGCCGGGTCCGTGGCGCGCCGGCACCCTCGGGCGACAAGGTCTCGCATTCGCCGCGGCCCCGGATAAGGACGGCGCTCGCCCGATTAGGTTCGGCGGCAGCGCTGCCGCGCGGCCCGGTTTTGCGCCAGAAACGCTCCGATCCGTCGCCAATCTTCGAGCTGCTGCGGCCAGCGGCGATTGATCACGCCGAGCGGGCTGCAATGGCCGACCGCGAAGACCCGGGTGCCGTCGGCCGCCGCCCAGGACGAGCCTGCGGCGTCGGAGACGCGCCGCGGCGCGGCGTCGAGGGCAAAGACCTGCCGCACCGCCTGCCAGCCGGCATTGCCCATGCCGACGACGACCGGCGGCTGCAGATAGAGGAGCAACGGCCGCAGATGCCGATCGCTACAGCTCTTGACCCAGCGCGCTCGGATCGGCGCATTCATCGCCCCCTCCTTGACGCACAGAATGGCGTTGGTCAGGAATATCGGCGCTTCACAATCGCGCTCGGCCGGGGGCGACACCGCCAGGCCGGCCGCCTGCAGCAGCCGGTAGAGGTTCGCGTTGGTCGGGTTGTGCGGCGCGTCGCGGCCGCGGTTGCGGGTGAAGTAATCGACATTACCGAAATCCTGTCCGACCACGACCAGCGCCGGACGGCGGTGGCCAAGCCATTGTTCCCAATGGCTGACGACATCGGGATCGAACGCGAATTCGGCGCAGCTGCGCAGCCGGCCGGGGCTCTCTTCGACGCAGATGTGGCACGCCTTGCGGGCGGCGATCAGAGCCTCGAAATCAATCACCACGCCCTCGCGCCAGCCTCCGCCAACGACCATTTGACGCTTTTCGGGCGTAACCTCCATTAATTATGTGCCATCGTATCGTGCTGCGCCTGCGGGGCGCAGCCGCGCTGGTCATCGGCATCGGCTGCAACTGAGCTTGGAAAGGGGGACGCCATCAACGCGTGGCATTGCAAGCCGGCACGTGGTCTGCGTCGGGGGCGGGCTTGGCGCTGGGCGGCGAGCGCCGGCGCCATCGCCCTGACTTCATGCAGCCAGGGGGTGCTGAACCCGCAAGGTCCGATCGCCACGGCCGAACGCTTGCTGCTGTTCAACGCCACCGCGATCATGCTGGTGGTCGTGGTGCCGGTGATTCTCGCCACACTGGGATTTGCCTGGTGGTATCGCGCGTCCAACCCGCGCGCCGGCCGCGTTGCCGACGAAGGCTATGAAGGGCGCATCGAGTTTGTCGTCTGGTCGATCCCGGCGCTGATCGTGATTTTGCTGGGTGGCGTGATCTGGATCGGTTCACATCAGCTCGATCCGCGCGCGCCCATTGCGGCCAAGCCCAAGCCGCTCCCGGTCGAGGTCGTGGCGCTCGATTGGAAATGGCTGTTCATCTATCCCGAGCAGGGAATTGCCGCCGTCAACCAGCTCGTGATCCCGGTTGCCACGCCGATCGAGTTCCGGCTGACCTCGGCGACGGTCATGAATTCGTTCTTTGTCCCGCAGCTCGGCAGCCAGATCTACACGATGGGCGGAATGACCACCCATCTCAATCTGCTCGCCGACCAGCCAGGCGAATACCCCGGCTTTTCAGCCAATTTCAGCGGCGACGGGTTTGCCCGGATGCGCTTTGTCGCCAAGGCCGTGGCGGCCGGCGAATTCGACGCCTGGGTCAAGGCCGCCAGCCAAACGGGGCCGGTGCTCGATGCCGCCGCTTATGCGCAATTGGCACAGCCGAGCGAGGCGGTGCCGCCGATGACCTACCGGTCGGTGGCCCCCAACCTGTTCGAGCGGATCATCGAGCAAACCACCTCGGGGGCGGCCGCCATCCCCCGCACATCTCCGCATGCCGCGGCGGGAAACGCCGATCCGGGCGCCGGCGCGGCCTGGTGTCCGCCGGTTAAGACGGGAGGTTGACGTGCTTGGCAGGCTCACCTGGGCGGCAATCCCGTTCGACCAGCCTCTCCCGCTTTATGCGATGGGCGTGGTTTTGCTCGTGATCCTCGCCGTGCTTGCGATCGTCACGGTGCGCGGGTGGTGGCCTTATTTGTGGCGCGAATGGCTGACCAGCGTCGACCACAAGCGCATCGGGGTCATGTATGTGGCGCTCGGCCTCGTGATGCTGCTGCGCGGCTATTCCGACGCGATCATGATGCGCTCGCAGCAGGCGATCGCGGTCGGCAGTGCGCAAGGCTATCTGCCCCCCGACCATTACGACCAGATCTTCTCGGCCCACGGCACGATCATGATTTTCTTCGTGGCCATGCCGTTGGTGATCGGTCTGATGAATTTCGCCGTGCCGCTGCAATTGGGGGTGCGCGACGTCGCCTTCCCGGTCATGAATTCGATCAGCTTTTGGCTGACCGCCGCCGGCGCGCTGTTGATCAATGTCTCGCTGGTGATCGGCAATTTCGCGCGCACCGGGTGGATGGCTTACCCGCCATTGTCCGAACTGGCGTTCTCGCCTGATGTAGGCGTCGATTACTACTTGTGGTCATTGCAGATCTCGGGCGTCGGCACGTTGATGACCGGCATCAATTTCGTCACCACGATCCTCAAACTGCGCTGCCCGGGCATGACCTATATGCGCATGCCGGTGTTCTGCTGGACGGCGCTTGCCGCCAGCATGCTGATTGTCGCCGCCTTTCCGGTTCTGACCGCGACCTTCGCGATGCTGCTGTTGGACCGCTATCTGGGCATGCATTTCTTTACGAACGACGCCGGCGGCAACCAGATGATGTATGTCAATCTGTTCTGGGCATGGGGTCATCCCGAAGTCTACATCCTGATCCTGCCCTGTTTCGGCGTCTTTTCCGAGGTTGCCGCGACCTTTTCCGGTAAAGGACTGTTCAGCTACCGGTCGATGGTGTGGGCGACATTGGGAATTTGCGTACTGTCCTTTATGGTCTGGCTGCATCATTTCTTCACGATGGGGGCGGGGGCGAATGTCAACGCCTTTTTCGGGATTATGTCGGCGATCATCGCGGTGCCGACCGGCGCCAAGGTTTTCAACTGGCTGTTCACGCTGTTTCGCGGGCGGATTGTGTTTCGCACCCCGGTGCTGTTCTTGATCGGCTTTATGGTCACCTTTGTGATCGGCGGGTTGACCGGGGTTTTGTTGGCGGTGCCGCCGGTCGATTTTGTGCTGCACAACAGCACCTTTCTGGTCGCCCATTTCCACAACGTCATCATCGGCGGCGTCGTGTTCGGGGCGCTCGCCGGCTACAATTACTGGTTTCCGAAGGCCTTCGGGTTCACGCTGCACGACGGCTGGGGCAAGGCCAGCTTCTGGTGTTGGCTGATCGGCTTTTATCTCGCCTTTATGCCGCTTTACGTATTGGGGCTGATGGGCATGACGCGGCGCCTGGAGCACATCCCCGATGCCAGCTGGCAACCCTTGCTGCTGGTTGCGGAGGTCGGTGCCCTCGTCATTTTTCTCGGCATCCTCTGCCAGATCATTCAGCTCTATGCCAGCATTCGCACCCGGGCGGCGCGGCGCGATTTAACCGGCGATCCGTGGAACGGTCGCACCCTCGAATGGTCGACCCCCTCGCCGCCGCCGGCCTACAATTTCGCGGTATTGCCGCGGGTCGAGACGATCGACGCGTTTGCTGAGATAAAGCGCCGGGGCGTGGCGGCGGCGCCCGAGCCCGCCTATGAACCGATCGAAATGCCGCGCAACAGCCCGACCGGTTTTATCCTGTCGTTCTTCGCCGTCGTTTTGGGATTTGCGGCGATCTGGCATATCTGGTGGATCGTGATCCTTTGCGCGCTGGCCATGGCCGTAACGGTGATGGCATTTGGCTGGAGCGACTTTCGTCACCACGAAATTTCGCCCGGCGAAATCGCGCGGCTCGAGCGGGCGCGGCTGGCGGGATTGCCGTCGTGACGCTCACCGCCGCCACCGATTTTGTTGCCGCCGAGAGCGCGCGCGGGCGCGGCGGCGGCGGCCCGGCCCCGACGCGCATCGTCGTCGCCTATGGCTTCTGGATCTTTCTGCTCAGCGACTTTGTGCTGTTTTCGGGCCTCTTTGCCGCCTATGCGGTGCTCCGCCACGAAACCGCCGGCGGCCCGACCGGCGCCGAATTGTTCAATCTGCGCAACGTCTTTATCGAGACGATGTGCCTGTTGTTATCGAGCTACACATGCGGGCTCGGGGCGTTGTCGGCCGAGCGACGGCGGCCCGAGCGGTTCTTCGTGTTCGCCGCCTTGACCTTTGTTTTGGGCGCGGCGTTTCTGGCGATCGAGGCGCGGGAATTCGCCGGCATGGTCGGCAAGGGGGCGGGACCCGGGCGCAGCGCCTTTCTGTCGAGCTTTTTTACACTGGTCGGCACGCACGGCGTCCACGTTACCGGCGGCCTGGTGTTCCTCGCCTATATGGTCGCGCAAGTTCTCGTCAAGGGGTTACGCCCGCCGGTGCTGCGCCGCCTCCTCTGTTTCAGCCTGTTCTGGCACGCGCTCGACATTATCTGGGTCGGGGTGTTCACGCTGGTTTATCTGATCGGAGACTTTCATTGATGGACGGCGACAACCGGGTCGTCGACGACCGCACGCCCGGCGTCGAAGAATATGAACCAACCGCCAGCTATCTGTCGTACACGGCGGGGCTCGGGCTGGCCATCCTGACCACGATTGTCTCTTTTGTCGTCTCGCAAACCAATCTCTTATGGCCGCCCGGGATCCCGGTCGGTCTCGTCGTGCTCGCCTTTGCCCAGATCGGCGTCCATCTGGTTTTCTTTCTGCATCTGGGCAGCGGGCCCGATCACACCAACAACATCGTGGCTCTCGCCTTTGGTGTGCTGATCGTCTTTCTGGTCATTGCCGGATCGATCTGGATTATCGCCAACCTCAACGCCAACATGATCGACATGATCCATTGAGATGTGCTGCGGGATTTGCACCGTCTTTACGCGGCTGAAAGGCTGATCCGGCAGAATTAAGAACGATGTGTGACCCGGCGACAGGCGGATTTGGACCGCGGCACGATCGATGGCGCGCGCGCCGGTGCGCCTCGCCCCCGGGGCGAGTGGCGGGCTCAGCAGGTCGTCCGCGATCGCCGTCAATGCCGAGCCTCCCGAAAGCGACGGCGACGCCGTTGGGCGATCCGTGCGGGCCCCGGGATCGCACGCGGCGCCTGGCGCTCCCGCCTCTCGATGATTTCTGCGAGCCTCTGACCAGCGATGGAGGATTGAGGAGCATGCCTTCACGAATTGATTTGCGCCGGCTTTACGACACCGGGGCGCAATTGGCGCCGGCTGTTCATCAGCCGCAAAATTGGCCCTATGAGGTGCCGCATGACCGGTTCGAGGCTTATATGTGGCCGCCGCACGACGTCGCCGGCCAGGCCGATATCCCGGTCCGCTACGAAGAAAAAGAAGAAGAGGAGTGGGAGCTTAAGACGTATGTGACCTGCGAGGTGCTGGGCTGGAAAGGGATTTGGAACGCCGAAGAACGACGCCGCCGCGGCAATAACGATCTCGGCCTCTCGCTCTATTATGGCTTCCCTTATTACGGACGGTGGATCTGGGCGGCGGCGCGGATGCTGGTCGACAAGAACCACGTCTCACTGACCGAACTGCTCGAGAAGATCGCAGAGGTGAGGGCCCGCTATGGCAAATCGTGAGACCGGCAATGTCTTGGCTCGCTTCAATGTCGGCGACCGGGTGCGCGTAAAGGATTTGCCCAATTTATTCTACAGCCGCACCCAGATGTATGTCCGCGGGGTCAGCGGGGTGATTGCCTCGCGCACCTATCAAAGCCTTGTCCCGGAAGACGAGGCCTGGAACCGCGATGAGGCGCAGCCGCAACAATTTTACATCGTCCGGTTCCGGCAAAAGGACCTCTGGGAAGAATACCCGTTCGACAACGACACGCTGCAAACCGAGCTGCCCGAGGGGTGGCTCGAACCGGCAACGGATTGACCGGCAGTGTGACCAGGGAGCGCGACATGCAGAGCCAACACGATCACGACCACGCCCATGACGCGAACGCGGCGCACAGGGCGGCGCCAATGGTCGATGAAATCAGCGATTTCGAGGTGCTGGAAATCGCGGTTCGCGAGCTCGCCATCGAAAAGGGGCTGTTTACCGCCGACGAACACCGCCGGTTTACCGAATGGGCCGAATCGATCGGGCCGGCCGCCGGTTCGCGGCTGGTGGCGAAGGCCTGGACCGATCCCGCCTTTAAGGCCCGCCTCCTCGCCGATGCCGTCGCCGCCTGCCGCGAGATCGGCCTCGACTGGGCCGAACCGACCGGCACCGGCACGCCCAGCGATTACATGGAGTTTCGCGTTCTCGAAGATACGCCGAATTTGCATCATGTCATTGTCTGCACCCTGTGCTCGTGTTATCCGCGGCCGGTTCTCGGCCATTCGCCTTATTGGTACCGGTCGCCCAATTATCGTCGCCGCCTGGTCCGCTGGCCGCGCCAGGTTCTGGCCGAATTCGGGTTGCAGCTGCCGCCGGAGGTCGAGATCCGAGTCGAAGATTCGAACCAGAAGCATCGCTTTATGGTTCTGCCGATGCGGCCGCCGGGCACCGAGGGCTGGACCGAAGAGCAGCTGGCCGAGATTGTGACGCGGGATTGCATGATCGGCGTCGCATTGCCGCGCCCGGACCGCAAGGCCGACGATCCGCGCCCGGTGCAGCCGGCCCGCCGACCGGTTGAAAGCACCAGCGCCAACCGGGCAGCCGGCTGATGAGCGCCCAGCACCGACCTTCCTCGGCCGCCCCGACCGCGTCCCAAGGCCCGAAGGCGCCGATCCGCTTGCTCGAGGACATCCGCAGGGCGGGCAAGACCTGGGCCGAACTTGCGCCGCGCTGGGGGGTGAGTGAACCCGACCCGCCATGGAAAACCAGTCTCCATGCGACCTGCGAGTGCCTCTCCGCCGCCGCGGTGCTGCCGGTGCTGGAACGGCGGCGGGCTGAGGACGAGCTGGGCGAGACCCTGTATTGCGGTACCCCCGCACCCGAGCAACAGCTGCTCGCCCTCGCGCATACGATGCTGACCCGCGGTCTCTTGAGCGAGGAGGAGTTGGCGCGGCGGATCAAGGAGGTCCGCACGCGGCTTGTAGCGAGCTGATCTCGCCCCGGCGCGGTCGAGCCAGGCGCGCCGGGCCAGGCCCGAGCGCCGAGACGACCGGGTTTGGCGAGGCCCCAGTGAGCGGCGCACCAGCGCCGGCAGTGTTGCTCAAACGCCAGGCTGGTCAGGCGCTAAGTGGCGGCCAGTGCCGCGGCGACGGCGACCAGCGTAGCGTCGCAACCGGGCCCGCCGACAACCGACAGACCGACCGGCAAACCGTCGACCGCGGCGCCGGGGATGCTGACCTGCGGCACGCCGGTCAGACCGCCATGCGCGCACAGGCACAGGATGCGGTCGCGCTCGGCGCTTGCGATGCTCAGCGGCGCGCCGCGTTTGGGCGCCGGAAACGGTGTCGTCGGCAGGCACAGGATCGTGCCCGGCGGCAGCAGATAACGCATGCGTCCGCGCGCTTCGCGCCGCACCAGCTCGGCCCAATGGCGTTCGGTTTCGGAGATCAAGGAGCCGGTATAGAGGTTGCGCGCGACGTTGTAGGCGAGCCGCGGGTTGCAGCGCTCGATCCAATCCTTGAAGGTGAGCCAGGCTTCGGCCGGCTGGATCGTGCGCTGGGCGCGCGCCCATTGCACAATCCCGGCCGGCGCCATGATCTGTTCGCGGACCTCGCCGCAGAGCGATTTGAGTTTCTCAACCAGCGGTTCGAGGGCGGCGCCGACCGCGTCATCGCAATATGCAAAGGCGTCGACGGCAATGATCAGCCGCCGCGGCAGATCGCTGGGGATCGGCTCGCCGAGCATCACACGCGACACCCGGGCAAAAATCGACGGGTCGCGCGCCAACCAGCCGGTCGTGTCCGAGCTCGGCGCCTGCGGCAGCATGCCGGTGACCGGCAGGCGGCCGTGGGTCGGGCGGATGCCGTAGAGCCCGCAAAAGCTCGCCGGCACCCGCACCGAGCCGCCGGTGTCGGTGCCGAGGGCGGTGTCGCAGAGCCCGGCCGCAACCGCCGCCGCCGAGCCCGACGACGAACCGCCGGGCACGCGGCCCGGAGCGCGAACATTGATCGGGGTGCCGTAAAAGGCGTTTTCACCGACGATGCCCAGCGAGACCTCGTCGGTGATCGTCTTGCCGACCAATGTGGCGCCGGCGTCGAGCAGCCGCTCGACCGCCCAGGCATGGCGGGTCGGCACCGGGTAATATTTCGCCCAGTCGGGGTTGCCGCCGCCGGTCGGATGGCCGGCGACATCGAACAGATCCTTGGCGGCAAAGGTCAGGCCGGAAAGCGGCCCGCCCGGCCGCCCGTCGATATGGATGCGGGGGCCCGGAACAAAGGCGTTGATCTCGGCGGGCGGCGCTGGGTCGGGCATGGCAATCTCGCGTCTCAGGGCGGGGCGGCGAGGTTACCCCAACCGGCAACGCGCATCATTCGCGATCGGCGGCACTGCGCACGGCGAGGGGAGAGCGTCGCTGCCGCCCCTCCTCCGGCACAGAACCGTGCGCGCCCGCTCAGAAAAATTGCCAGGTGCCGTCGGTCGGCTGTTGGCCCATCCCCGGAACCGAATAGTCACAGACGCCGTCGGGAAAGATCGCCCTGAGCTCGTTCGCCTCGCTGCGCGTGAACACGGCTTTATAGTCGCGCAGATCGATCGGCTTTAGCCGGCATTTCATGACATTGTTCGCCAGTGGCTCGCCGGCGACCATACGCGGCGACGAAAACGCCGGGTAAAGCTGATTGCAGGTTGTGTTGCCCTGATAGACCTGCAATTGCGCGATCTCAAACTCGCCGCCGCCCGAGCTATAGCCAAAGCAAGCATCGACGAGGTCGCTCGGCTTGGCGTGGCCGATCTTGCGCAGATCGGGCGCGCCCGGCAATGCGCCGAGATTGGTTAACCACTCATCCATCTGGCTCAGCGCGTGGCTCAAGACCGGGCTCTTGTCGCTGAACAGGCCCAGACCATTGGGCGGCAGACCGGCCTCCACCAGCATAATTTGGTTCGCGAACGATCCGTTAACATCGACAAGGCGCTGACGCATCGAGAACGAATGGAAGCGAGAGTGGACCTCGTTGCCGTTCTCGGGTTGGTCGACGTAGCCGCGGTAGTCGATGATCGGGGTCGATTTCAGCCCCAGCCCACCATAAGTGACGCGACCGCTGCGATAGGCGGCCCTGATGGCGGCAAGATCACCGAGCGTGCGGGTCGGCACATAATTGCCGTCATTGTCGTAGCCGCCGATATTCTTGTTGAGGTCGAGAAACTGCGCGAGGCTGATGGCGCCGGCATTGAGCGCCTCCAAGCCGTATTGAACGCCGACATTGTCGAGCGGGCGGCGGGCAAATCCGGTCTTCGAATCGCGTCCGAAGACATTGACGAGATGATCGTAAATATCGCACCGGATGCCGCTCGGGTTGGTCTTGGCGTCGTATTGGGTGCTTTTCGGAATGATCGCGTTGCACACGCCACCTTGCGCCTTGACCCGTATCGCGTTGGGCGGGCCGATCGTCGCTAGGGTGGTGACCGTCGGGTAACCGGTCGCGGCCTCGATTTGCGCATCGGTCCAGCTAAGCGTCGTGTTGTGCAGGTAGTGGTAGATCAGGTCGGCGTCGGTGATGTTGTTGATCATCCCGACAATGACTTCGGGAAACGAACACCCCATGACGAGGCCGTTCAACAGACCCGGATACTCGTCGGCGATCGGATGGCCCGCCTCGGTCCCGCCAGAACAGCCGTAACCGATCGTAAAGTCGACCGGCCCGAAATTTTCGATAAAGCGCGCCTTGACCATATCAATGGTCTCGGCGGCGAGCAGATCCTGGCAGTTGTTGCCGTAAACATTGAGGGTCGAGGCGGCAATGCCATAACCCTGGCGGAGCAGCAAATCCTCCAGAATCCCGCCATTGCCGAGGCTTGCCCCCTGGATGTACCAGCCGCCGACGCAGCCGCCGCCGAGCGTATAGACAAGGCGGTGGTTCCAGGCCTGCGGCGGATTGAACGGGGTGGGCGGCTGCTCCTTGGTCGGGTCGTGCAACACCGCGGTCTCATAGATCCCGCGGTTAATGGTCCCGGTCGCGACCCGGACGATGTACGGCACAGTCTGGCCCAGCGTCGTGGTCGTATAGGCAAGATCGGCCGGATAAGCGTTGAGGCTCGGCAGCGGCGCAAATATCCCGCCGGTCGTGCGATAAACGTAATCGACCCGGGTGGCGATCGAGCAGTCGCTGTCGAGGGCGGGTCCCAAGGTCTGGGTCGAGGCCGGCAATTTGAAGGATTGCGTCATGCAATAGAACGGCTGCTCGTGCGGACCGGAAAATATCGGGCCGGTGATCGGGTAGTTGGTTAAATCGAGCGAGGCGAAGCGATAGACTTGGTTGCGCTTGGTCAACGCCTCGACAATCAGCTTGTTCTGACCGAGGGTGAGCCCGTCGAGCAAACCGAGCAACGAGCTGTGCCCAACTTCCGGTCGGAACGCATTGGTGACGTCCTCGCTGTTGAGCAGCACGAGCACATCGTTGGCCGGCACATCGGGCGGCAGAGTGACACGGACGAGGACACTGCCGCCGCTCACCGTGTCGGGGCGTGACGAGAGGGTTATGATCTTGAGATTATGACCTGTATCGGCCATTGCATCGGCCGCCCCGACGAACAAAAAACCGATCAAAGTCGTAAATATTATCCTATAAATCGCCGCGGACAGACGCCGACGCAATAAGTGCATTGCGTACCCTCCCTTTTATTGTGCGGCAGGATAGCCGCACAATAATTGACTTCCCTTGGCACGGACCAAGCGTTTTGCGAAATGAACGTCGTTTAAGGTTAATCGTGCTTAGGGCGATCTCAGGCTGCGAATTTCGCGCATCGGTTATGCCGGGATGGCATGGCCCATAACCGTTTTGCGCCGTGACGACTGAGCGTCGGGACGACGGCACCTGGCGCCCGTGTGCCCGAGGCCCTGGGTTTGCTCGGAGGCGCGGGGCCACGCTCGGCCTCCGGGCTTCGTCTCAGGGCGGGACGGCGAGGTTACCCCAGCTTGCCACCCGCGTGATGCGGATTGCGATGACCGGCAAGCCGCGCAGTTGCATGTCGCGGTATTGCGCATAGCGCGCCCGCAGCAATTCTTGCGCCCGGTCGTGCTCGGCGCCGGTGTCGAGGATTTCGGCGCGGCCGCGCAACATGACCCAGCCGAGCCGGGTCCAATCCTCGTCATAGCGGTCGGCGACCACCGCCACATTCGGGTTCTCGGCGATGTTGCGCAAGCGCTTCAACCCCCGCGGATCGCCCTTCGGCTTCTCGTCGATCGTGATGTAAAGCGCGGTTTCGCCAAGCGCAAAGCACACCGGCACGACATGGGGCCGGCCGTCCTTGTCGGCGGTGGCCAGGTGGGCGACCGGGCGGCTCTCGAGAAAACGGCGTCGCGCCTCGTTCAGCATCGGTCTCTCCGCGGCAAACCTGCTAGGATCATATATCGGCCGCGGCGAACGGAGGCGGGTCGGCTGCGGCGCAACAACGGGAGGATCAGCAATGGAAAAGCGGCGCAGCATCGAGGTGGCGGGGGCGCGGCACACCAACCCGATCCCGAGCGCCAGCCGGCGCGGCCCGTTTGTCGTTTCCGGCGCGATCTCGGGCGCCGACCCGGCGACGGGCCAAGTCCCGGCCGATCTCGACGCCCAGTGCCGGCAAATGTTCGCCAATGTCCGCCGCGTCATCGAAACCGCCGGCGGCAGCCCGGACGACATCGTCAAAATGACGGTGTGGATCACCGACCGGGCGCTGCGTCCGGTGTTGAACAAATACTGGGTCGAGATGTTCCCCGATCCGCACTCGCGGCCGGCGCGTCATACCGTAACCAGCACCGACTTCACCCCGCCGCTGCAGATCCAATGTGACCTGATGGCCGTGCTCGACCAGGATTGAGCGATGAAAATCGTCGATATCCGTGCGATCCCGCTGTCCTATCGCTGCGAGCCGCCCTATGGCAGCGCCGGCGGCGTGCAAAGCGCGCGCGGCGCATTGCTGGTCGAGGTCGAAACCGATGACGGGATCGTCGGGATCGGCGAGGCCGGGACCGGCGGCGGCAGCACCCGCCACGTCATCGAGCGGCAATTGCGGCCGCTGCTGCTCGGCGAGGACCCGCTGCTGATCGAGGGCTTGTGGCAAAAGATCTTCGCCCGCACCCGCCAGTTCGGGCGGCGCGGGATCGTCATGAACGCGCTCGGCGGGATCGACATCGCCTTGTGGGACATCGCCGGCAAGGTGGCGAGGCTGCCCGTCTACCGGCTGCTGGGCGCGTGCCGTGACCGGGTCGAGGCCTATGCCAGCGGCGGATTCTATCAACCGGGCAAATCGGTTGAGGACCTCGCCGCCGAGGCCGAGGGTTATCGCGCCCGCGGCTTTCGCGGCATGAAGATGAAGATCGGCCGCAATCCCTCGACCCAGACGCCGCTGCGTCATCTGGCGGCCGGCGCCGAGTTGTGCGAGGTCGAGCCGGAGGAGGATATCGCCCGCGTCGCAGCGGTGCGCCGGGCGCTGGGCCCCAAGGCGAAGCTGATGGTCGACGTCAACTGCGCCTGGAGCCCGGCGATGGCGATCGAAATGGGCCGCGCCCTCGAACCCTACAATCTGTACTGGATCGAAGAGCCGGTCGCGACCGACGACATCGATGGCAGCGCCCGGGTCGCCGGCGCGCTCGCCACGCCGATCGCCGGTTACGAAACCGAAATCGGGCTATACGGCTTTCGCGAACTGATCAGCCGCGGTGCGGTCGATATCGTGCAGCCCGATCTCGCCTGGTCGGGCGGCTTTTCCGAATGCCGTCGGATCGCCGCTTTGGCCCAGGCCCATCATCGGATGGTTGCACCGCACGCCTTTGCCGGCGCCGTCTTGCTGGCCGCCTCACTGCATTTCGCAGCCGCCACCCCGAATGCGCTGCTGCTCGAATTCGACCAGAACCCGAACGGGCTACGCGAGGAATTGCTCAAAGAGCCGCTCGGGATCGACGCCCAAGGCATGATCGCGTTGCCGCAGCGGCCGGGGCTCGGCATCGAACTCGATCCGGGTGCGGTCGAGCGCTACCGCACCGATTGAGCAGCGGCGCGATGCGCCGGGCGCCGCAGAGCCGAACGGCGACCACTTGCCCCGGCCCGGCATGAGCTTGGCCCGGCCGGGTCGCGACATGCTGGACGTTGGCGGGATGGCGGTCGACACTCGGCGTTAGTGATGTGGGAGGGGGCAGGGAATGGAACTCGGCAGGCTCGGGGTTTGGGTCGGCATGGACCGGATCAGTGCGGCGGCGGGGGCCGAATTTGCGCGGCGGGTCGAAGGCTGGGGCTACGGTGCGCTGTGGCTGCCGGAAAGCCGCGGGCGCAACGCGCTGGTCCATTCCTCATGGCTGCTGGCGAACACGCAGAAACTGGTCGTCGCCACCGGCATCGCCAACATTTATGCCCGCGACCCGATGGCGATGGCGAACGGGCAACGCGCTTTGGCCGAACAGTCCGAGGGCCGCTTTCTGCTCGGCGTCGGGGTATCGCATCGGCCGATGGTCGAAGGGCTGCGCGGCCACAATTACGGTCGGCCGGTGGCGACGATGCGCGCCTATCTCGAAGCGATGAAGGCGGCGCCCTATGTCGTCGCGGCGGCGCCGCGCGAGACACCGCCAACCGTGGTCGCGGCGCTCGGGCCGCGGATGCTGGCCCTGTCGGGCGAGCTTGCCGATGGCGCCCACCCTTACAACACGATCGCCGCCCATACGGCCAAGGCCCGCGCGATCCTGGGCCCGGGCAAGATCCTGGCGCCCGAGGTTTGGGTGCTGCTCGCCACCGACCCCTCCGCCGCGCGACGTGCGGCGCGCGAGGCGCTCGCCGCCTATCTGCAGCTCGAGAATTATGTCAATGCATGGCGTGGCCAGGGCTTTTCCGATGATGATTTGGCCGGCGGCGGGTCCGACCGGTTTGTCGATGCAATCGTCGCCTGGGGCGATGAAGATGCGTTGCGCCGGCGCATCCAAGAGCATTGGGATGCCGGCGCCGACCATGTCTGCATCCAGCCGATCAGTCTCGCTGGCGGCCGGGCGATCGATCAGCGCGTGCTCGAACTCCTGGCACCCGCAGCGCAATCTTGACCTTTCCAACCCTCCGCCGACATTGTGCGCGCAGACACGGACGGCGGCGATGGCAGACCCCGTCCGGGAGTAAGGAAGCTCCGATGTATTCGGAAACGACACGCGATATCAACGTCACGGTCAAACCGTTCTATCTCGAGGAGCAATCCTCGCCCGCGGACAGCCACTTTGTGTGGGCCTATCACGTTCGCATCGAAAATCGCGGCAACGAGACCGTACAACTGCGCCGCCGGCACTGGAAAATTACCGACGGCCATGGCCGCGTGCAGGAAGTCCGCGGCCCCGGTGTAGTCGGCGAGCAGCCGGTGCTCCGCCCCGGCGAAAGTTTCGAATACACGAGCGGGACGCCGCTGCCGACGCCGTCGGGGATCATGGTCGGCACTTACGAAATGGAAACCGGAAGCGGTGAATCCTTCCTGGTGCGCATCCCGGCGTTCTCGCTTGACAGCCCGCATCAACCGGTTCGCCTCAACTGACCCCGGGTGAGGCCATCGTCGCGCACCGCCTGTCCGTAAACAAACAGCCCTCCCGTAAACAATAAGAGACCAACCGATGCCTCCTGTTGTCGCCTCGCCCTTGCCTGCCGCCCAGCCGCGGCCTCGCGCCGTCGCCGTTCCCCGACCGAGCCGGGCCGAGGCGGAGGAGGCTGTCCGCACCTTGATCCGCTGGGCCGGGGACGATCCCGGTCGCGAAGGTCTGCTCGGCACACCCGACCGGGTCGTGCGCGCGTTTCGCGAGTATTTCACCGGCTACGAAGAGGATCCGGTTGCGCTTTTGCACCGCACCTTCGAAGAGACCGACGGCTATGACGAGATCGTCATGCTGAAGGACATCCGCTTCGAATCGCATTGCGAGCACCACCTGGCTCCGATCATCGGCAAGGTCCATATCGCCTATCTGCCGAAGAACCGCGTGGTCGGCATTTCGAAGCTTGCGCGGCTCGTCGATGTCTATGCCAAGCGGCTGCAGATTCAGGAAAAGATGACCGCGCAGATCGCCAACACGATCGACGAGGTGCTGCAACCGCGCGGGGTTGGCGTGGTCATCGAAGCCGCGCATCAATGCATGACCACGCGCGGCACCCACAAACCCGGCACGATTCTGGTGACGAGCCGCATGCTCGGCGTGTTCCGCACCGACCCGACCAGCCGCCGCGAGGTGCTGGCGATGGTCGGGATGCCGGGGGTGGCCAAGCTCGACAATGTCTGATCCCACCCCCCGACGCGGCCGGTGATGACCCTCGACGCGATCGCCATCCTCGAGCGGCTGGTGGCTTTCGACACAGTATCATCGCGCTCGAACCTGGCGCTGATCGAATGGGTCGCGGATTATCTTTCCCGTTGCGGCATCGAGCCCGAGCTCGTTTACCGGCCCGACCGCGCCAAGGCCAACCTTTTGGCCACAATCGGCCCGAGCGATCGTGGCGGCGTGATCCTCTCGGGCCATACCGATGTCGTACCGGTCGCCGACCAGGCGTGGGACAGCGACCCGTTCCGGCTCGAGCGGCGCGCCGACCGCCTGTATGGGCGCGGCACCGCCGACATGAAGGGGTTCATCGCGCTGGCCTTGGCGCTGGCCCCTCGGGCCGCGGCCATGCCGCTCGAGGTGCCGCTGCACCTGGCGTTCTCTTATGACGAAGAGGTCGGTTGCCTGGGGGTGCCGGCGCTGATCGACCGGCTTCCCCGCGGCGGGCGCCGCCCGCTTATGGCGATCATCGGCGAACCGAGCGAGATGCGCGTGGCCAATGCCCATAAGGGCATCCAGTTTCTGCGCACATCGGTTGTCGGCAAGGAGGGACATTCGAGCGCCCCGCAAGCCGGCGTCAATGCGATTGCGGCCGCGGCCGAGATTATCGCCGAGATCGGGAGGCTGGCGGCCGAGCGGCAGGCCGCGGCGCAGACCCCAAACCCTTTTGATCCGCCCTATACGAGTTTCAACATCGGACGCATCGCGGGCGGCACCGCGGTCAACATCATCGCCCGCGAATGCGTCTTCGAATGGGAATTCCGAACGCTTCCCGGCGACGACGCGCTGGCTCCGCGGCGCCGGATCGACCATTTCATCGAGCACGACCTGCTGCCGCGGATGCGCAGCGTCGATCCGGAGGCCCGCGTCACGACCGAGATTGCCGCCCAGGTGCCGCCGCTGGTTCCCGATCCGGCCTCGCCGGCCGAGGTCTTGGCGAGGAAACTCGCCGGCGGCGCCGAGACGACGACGATCGCCTTTGCGACCGAGGCGGGGCTGTTTCAGGCGGCTGGGATTCCGGCGGTGATTTGCGGCCCGGGGTCGATCGCGGTTGCGCACAAGCCGAACGAATTCATCACCGACGCCCAGCTCGCTGCCGGTGCGGCGTTTCTCGACCGGCTGGCCAATTGGGCCTGCGGCCGGGATTAGCTCGGCAAATTCGGCGGCGCGTCTGCCGGCTGCGGGCGGACCCGGGTGCCGGCTATGGCATTGGGCGAAGATCAATCTTCCCGACCAGCGCACCGCTCGCCAAATCGATCAACACGATCCGGTGGCCGCCATCGGGCAGCACCAGGTCGAGGATCAGGCGGTCGGAGGCGGTGGTCATGGTGGCGATCCGGGCGCCGCGCGGGATGTCGATCGCGGCTTGGGCAACGTGTCGGGCGGCAGCGGGTTCGACGGTGCGATGGGCGACTTTGGCGGCGATCGCCACGATCAGCGCCGCGAACCCGCCGACCAGCATAATCCCCAGCACCACCACCAATATCTTCAAGGCGCGCAGCGGCATGGTTTGAAGGCCTCGGAACAGATGACCGCATCCCGCACCATCAACAGCCGTCTCGTGCGGGTTGTCCGGGTGCAGACCGGCGACCAGGGAATGCGCGTCGACCGCGTCTTGGCAAATCGTTTTCCGGAATTCTCCCGCAGCCGGTTGAAGCGCTTGATCGAGGAGGGCCGGGTCAGCGAGCAAGGGGTTGCTTTGCGCGAGCCCGCACAGCGGGTGCGGCCGGGCCAATGCTTTGTCGTTCATCTCCCCGAGCCCGAAGATCCGGCGCCGGCCGCACAACCCTTGGCGCTCGCCATTCCTTACGAGGATGAACATTTAATCGTTGTCGACAAGCCCGCCGGCCTGGTCGTTCATCCCGCGCCCGGCAATCCGGACCGCACTTTGGTCAATGCGCTGCTCGCGCATTGCGGGGCGAGCCTCGCCGGCATCGGCGGGGTGCGGCGGCCGGGTATCGTCCATCGGCTCGACAAGGACACCAGCGGCTTGATGGTGATCGCCAAGACCGAGACGGCGCACCAGGCCCTGGCGCGCGATTTTGCCGCGCGCCGGATCGATCGCGCCTATGCCGCCTTTGTCTGGGGGGTGCCGTCACCGGGCGTCGGCGAAATCGCCGGCAATATCGGGCGCAGCCCCGTCAACCGCAAAAAGATGGCGGTGGTCGGCGGCGATCGCGGACGCCCGGCCCTGACCCGCTACCGCGTCGAGCGCGCATTCAAGACGCACGCCGCGCTGCTCGAATGCCGCCTCGCGACCGGGCGCACCCACCAGATTCGCGTGCATCTCGCGCATCGCGGCCATGCGCTGATCGGCGATCCGGTCTATGGCAGCCGCGCCGGCCGCCTTGTTGCCCGCGCCGCCGAAAGCGGGGCGCGCATCGCCGCCTTTCCGCGCCAGGCGTTACACGCCCGGCGGCTTGGCTTTGCGCACCCGGCCAATGGCCGTTTGCTGAGCTTCGACAGCCCGTTACCGGCCGATCTTCACGCGCTGTTTATCGATTTAGAGTCATTTTAAACTGGACAAAGGCTTACTATATTACTAGGGTTATCGGGCGATGCACCTCGCTTCCGCCCGTCCACGCAGGACCCGGATACGAACGGGTCGCACCGACGTTCACCCACAGCAAAACATTTAATCGGAGCAACGAATCCAACAATGGCCACCCTCTCGGTCCCTTCCATCTCCTCCGAAGGAAACCTGACCCGGTATCTGCAAGAGATCCGCAAGTTTCCGATGCTCGAGCCGGAAGAGGAATACATGCTCGCCAAGCGCTGGAAGGAGCACGAGGACCCGCAGGCCGCGCACCGCTTGGTCACCAGCCACTTGCGGCTTGTCGCCAAGATCGCGATGGGTTATCGCGGCTATGGCCTGCCGTTGTCAGAGCTGATCTCGGAAGGCAATGTCGGGATGATGCAGGCGGTTAAGCGCTTTGATCCCGACCGTGGCTTCCGCCTGGCGACTTATGCGATGTGGTGGATCCGCGCCGCGATCCAGGAATACATCCTGCATTCCTGGTCGCTCGTCAAAATGGGCACCACCGCCGCGCAGAAAAAGCTGTTCTTCAACCTGCGCAAGCTGAAGGGCCAGTTGCAGGCAATGGAAGAGGGCGATCTGTCGCCTGAAAACCTGAAAAAGATCGCCACCGAATTGGACGTGCCGGAAGCCGATGTGGTCAGCATGAACCGCCGGCTGGCAAGCCCCGACCATTCGCTGAACGCGCCATTGCGCAGCGACAGCGAAGGCGAATGGCAGGATTGGCTGGTCGATGAGAGCGAAAGTCAGGAAACCAAGCTTGCCGACCGACAGGAACTCGGGCTGCGCCGCGACCTGCTGGAAAAGGCGATGACCCATCTGAACGACCGCGAACGGCATATTCTCGCCGAACGCCGGCTGCGCGACAACCCGACCACGCTCGAAGACCTATCACAGCAATACGGGATTTCGCGCGAACGGGTGCGGCAGATCGAGGTTCGCGCCTTCGAAAAGTTGCAAAAGGCGATCAAGGCCGCCGCCGTCGAGCGCCGCCTCGTGGCGCACTGACGGCGGCTGTGCGGCCGGCAAGGCGGTCGCGGCGGTCCGGCTGACAAACACTGCGCCGCGGTTGCACGGGCCTTTCCCGCGGCGAATATCCGTCGCGAATGAGCGGGCAAAACGTGGGCATGCCGATCTGAGCCGACAATTCTCGCCCGCGCGCTGACAGCACGCCTGAACCGCACCACCGGCGGCTCGGCCGGGGCGACAATCCCCGCAACCGCACGCGGCGGTCAGCCAAGGGCCGCGTATAGCGCCCGCTCGAACCGGTCAAAGATGGCCAGCGCCTTGGCGTCGGCGAATGGCAAAAGCTGCATCAGAATGACGCCGGCAACGCCGGTGGCCGGATCGATCCAGAAATAGGTATTGCCGAGACCGGCCCAGGCAAGGCTGCCGGCAGCGCGTCCGCCGGGCACCGCCTCGGTCGAGATCATGAAGCCCAGGCTCCATTTCTTGACCATCCCGGGAAAGAACTCTGCGTCGTTCGATAAGGCCGGGGCGACGGTTTTGAGCGGTTGAACGCGCAAATCGCCGATCGCGTTCTCGGTCATCAGCCGCACGGTCTGCGGCTGCAATACCGGCGCGCCGCCGGCCGCGCGACCCTCGTTGAGAAACATCCTCGCAAAGGCGAGATAGTCGGCGGCTGTGCCGTATAGGCCGCCGCCGCCCATCTCGAATTCGGGGTCCTGCTCCATCTCGAACGCGATCGGCGCGAGCTCGCCATTCTCGCCGCGGGCATGCATCTGGGCGAGCCGGGCGCGGCGTTCTGAGGTCAACTTGAAGGCGGTGTCGTTCATGCCGAGCGGCATGAACAGATGCTCGCGCAAATAGTCGCCGAGCCGCCGACCGCTCACCCGTTCGACCGCCTTGCCGACCCAGTCGATATTGATGCCGTAATCCCACCGCTCGCCGGGGTCGAATGCCAGGGGCAGCGACAGCGCCGCATTGCGGCAGGTGATGATGTCGGGGGTGCCGGTTTTTTCGATATAGCGGCCAAGCTCGGCATTCCAGATCGCATAGACGAAGCCGGCCGTATGGGTAATCAGATGGCGCAGGGTGATCGGCCGTCGCGCCGGCCGCAGGCGCGGTTGGCCGGCGCTGTCGAAGCCCTCCAAAACTTGCGGGTCGGCCAGTTCCGGGAGCACCGGGGCAATGGGCCGATCGAGCGCGAGCCGGCCTTGTTCGACAAGCTGCATCGCCGCAGCCGAGGTGATCGCCTTGGTCATCGAGGCGATCCAGAACACCGTATCCTCGCTCATCGCGCCGCCGTCGGGCAGCGCCCGGCGGCCGAATGCGTCCTGGTATAGCGGGCGCTCGCGGGTTCCGGCGACGGCGACAACCCCCGGCACCTCGCCGCGCTCGACGGCCTCCCGCAAAACCCGGTCGATTTGCTCTGTCTGGGCCATCCTGTCCTCCCTGCGATAAATGGCGCCGGTTCAGCCGCGCCGGTTGTGATCAGCCAGGACCTGGGCAATGACCGCCGAGATCCGCCGGCCGGTTGGAATGTGCAGAAACTCATTGGGGCCGTGCGCGTTCGAGTGCGGCCCGAGGACGCCGGTCACGACAAACTGGGCCTCGGGAAATTTCTCGCCGAGCATCGTCATGAACGGGATGCTGCCGCCTTCACCCATATAGGCTGGAGGCGCCCCGAACACGGCCTGCGACGCCCGCGCCAGTGATGCTTCGAGCCACGGCGCCAGCGCCGGCGCATTCCACCCGCTGGCCCCCGAGCCGAGATCAAAACGCACCTGTGCGCCATCGGGCGGATCGCGCTCGAACATCTCGCACAGCAGCCGGCCGGCGGCCACGGCATCGACGGTCGGGGGCAGCCGCAAGCTCAATTTCGCCTCGGTGAAGGGCAGCAACACATTGCCGGCATCGATCGGCGAGGGCAGGCCGGCGATGCCGGTCACCGCCAATTGCGGCCGCCAGCTGCGGTTCAGCACCAGTTCGGCAGGCTCGCTCGCCATCGGCCTGACCCCGGGCGCAAACGGATATTCGCTGAACACCGCATCGCCAAGCGCCGCCGCCGCTCGCCGCGCCTGTTCGATCCGCGCGGCCGGGATCTGGGCGTGGAGTTCGGGTGGGCGAATGGCGCCCGTCGTCTCGTCTTCAAGCCGCGAAATAAGCTGACGCAGAATGCGAAAGCTCGACGGCACCACCCCCGAGGCGTAGCCCGAATGCACCCCCTCGGTCAGCACACTGACTTTGAGCGTGCCCGATACCAGGCCGCGCAGCGAGGTGGTCAGCCACAGCTGATCGTAATTGCCGCAGCCCGAATCGAGGCACACCACCAGCGACGGCGAGCCCAGCCGGGCCGCCAGATGGTCCACATAATACGGCAGATCGTAGCTGCCGGATTCCTCGCACGCCTCGATGATGATGACGCAGCGGGCGTGCGGCGCCCCCTGTTCGCGCAACGCCAATAACGCGCTCAAAGCGCCGAACATCGCATAGCCGTCATCGGCACCGCCGCGGCCATAAAGCTTGTCGCGATCAAGGCGCGGCGTCCACGGGCCAAACCCGTCGGCCCAGCCGACCATCTCGGGCTGTTTGTCGAGATGCCCATAGAGCAGCGCGGTGTCCCGCCCGTCACCCGGTACCTCGATCAGGATCAGCGGCGTGCGGCCCGGCAGCCGGACGATTTCGAGGGTCGCTCCCGGCAAGGCCGGCAGTTTTCGCCGCGCCCATCCTTCAAACAGCGACACCGCCGCATCCATGTATCCGTGCGCGGCCCAGTCCGGGTCAAAGGCCGGCGATTTGTTCGGGATCTTGATGTATTCGACAAGCGCCGGGACGATCTCGTCGCCCCATTGCTGGTCGATGTGCTGCTGCGCCCTGGCGATGTCGAGCATGGCAATGGCTCCCCGCGTGCATCCGCCTGTCCGCAAGCTGCGGCTTGTTCGGAAAATGCGGCCTTCTTTATAGGATGCGGGCGGCTCGGGCTCAAAGCCGGCGAATGATCGGCGGTCAGCCCTGGGTTGGCAAAAATGCCGGCGGCGAAGGTGGCCGCGCGCGGCGTTGACGGCTCCATCGACGCGACGATAGGCTCTGGGCAAATAGCGCGCCGGCGCTGCGATGAAGGAGTGACGGGATGGCAAAGATCGTGCTCGGGATTGCAACCTCACATACGCCGATGCTCAACACCCCGGCCAAGGACTGGCCGAGCTTTATCGATCGTGACGGGGTGCGCGAGTTTCTCGACAAGGAGGGCAACCCCGCCACTTACGAAGAGCTGCTGACCCGCGCCGATCCGCGGGCGGCGCCGGAATTGACCCCCGAACGTTTCGCCGCCCGCCATGACGAGGCGCAAGCTTCGGTCGACGAGTTGCGGCGTGCGGTCCGTCGCGCCGAACTCGATGCGCTGATCATTCTCGGTGACGATCAGAAGGAATTGTTTCACGAGGACCATCTGCCGTCATTTCTGGTCTATTACGGCGAGACGATCCGCAACGTTCCGTTGTCGCCGCATTTCAGGGGCCCCGAATGGTCGCGTCTGGCCACTGCGCGCTACTACGAGGAAAAGGAGCCGCGCGACTATCCGGTTGCTTCCCCGTTGGCGTTGCACCTAATCGATCAGTTGATCGACCGCGAGTTCGATGTTTCCTCGTCGAACGGGCTCGCGCCGGGAGAGGGTGAAGGCCATGCCCATGCCTTTGTCCGCAAGCGGCTGATGGACAATCAATCCTTGCCGGTGGTGCCGGTCTTCATCAACACCTATTACCCGCCCAACCAGCCGACCCCGCGGCGCTGCTACAATTTCGGGCGGGCGATCCGCGAAGCCGTCGAGAGCTATCCCCAAGATCTACGGGTCGGCATTGTCGGCTCGGGCGGGCTGTCGCATTTTGTCGTCGACGAAGAGCTCGACCGCGGCATCATCGACGCGTTGCGGCGCAAAGACGCCGACGCGTTGCAATCGCTGCCGCGCAAAAAGCTCAATTCCGGCAGCTCCGAGATCCGGATGTGGATCGCCGTCGGCGGAGCGGTCGAGCATCTCGACATGAGCTGGGCGAATTATGTCCCGGGTTACCGCACCCCGGCCGGGTCCGGCACCGGGCTCGGCTTCGCCGTCTTTTCGTGAGGATCTTGCAGATGGCTAGGCAGAAGGATAGCGAGGATCTGGTCCGCGTCGGTCCCGGCACCGTAATGGGCGAGATGATGCGGCAATACTGGTTGCCGGCGGCGATGTCTTCGGAACTCGAAGCCGATGGTCCGCCGCTGCGGCTGATGCTGCTCGGCGAAAGGCTGATCGCGTTTCGCGACAGTTCGGGGCGGGTCGGGGTCATGGACCACCGCTGTCCGCACCGTTGCGCCTCGCTGTTTTTGGGCCGCAACGAAGAAGACGGCATTCGCTGCGTCTATCACGGCTGGAAATTCGATGTCGCCGGCAACTGCGTCGACATGCCGAACACGCCGCCGCATCAGGACTACAAGGACAAGGTCAAAGCCAAGGCCTATCGGGTTGCCGAACGCAACGGTTTGATCTGGGTCTATATGGGCGCGCGCCAAGAGGCGCCTCCCTTGCCCGGGATCGAGGCCTCACTGCTGCCGGAAAGCGAAGTGCAGATCATTTTCGCGCAGCGCGAATGCAATTGGCTGCAGGCGCTGGAAGGCGATATCGACACCTCGCATTTTGGCTTTCTGCACGCCGGCTCGGTCGATGCCGCCGCCATCGCGGCCGACAATCTGATCCGCTGGACGGTCGCCAACCGCGCTCCCGAATACCATGTCGCCGACACCGATTGGGGCACGATGTACGCGGCCTACCGTCCGGCCGAGGCGGGCAAGACCTATTGGCGGTTCGCCAATTTTCTGTTCCCGTTCTGGACACAGACGCCGCAGGGCGCCTTTGACCGGGTCAATTCGCGCGCCTGGGTGCCGATGGACGACACCCATACGATGTTTGTCAGCCTGAGCTGGAAGGGACTGCCGGCCGACCGCGCGGCGCTGAGCAACAGCCGCGTCTTGCCCGGCTCGAAATTGTCGATGGATTTTGTGCCCAACACGACCGACTGGTACGGCCGCTGGCGGCTTGCCGGCAACGAGGGCAATGACTGGCTGATCGACCGCGAGCTGCAAAAGAATGGCGGCGTCTATACCGGCATCGTCGGCATCCAGGCACAGGATCAGGCGATCACCGAAAGCATGGGTGCGATCACCGACCATTCCTTTGAGCGCCTGGGGCCGAGCGACCGGATGATCACCCGCACCCGTCGCCGCCTGTTGCGCGCCGCCCGCGCATTCAAGAAAGACGGCACGGTCCCGCCGGGTGTCGACAATCCCGAGGTCTACACCAATGTGCGCAGCGGCGATTTTCTCGCAGATGAGAAGATCGCCTGGCGCGACGCGTACGAATTGCAGCAGCGCAGCGCGTTGCGCCCGCTGGCACAAGCTGCGGAGTAGCAACCGTCGCCGGCATCCGGGCGAAGCCCTGGCCAAGGCCGCGCCCGCAAGCGTGCATTTCGGTTGGGGTTGGCTATTTGCCGAGGAGGCCCTTTACCGTGCCGATGGCGCCGCGGCCGAAATTTTGCAGGCCCTGGCCGATCCCTTTGAGATTGCGGCCCACGGCGGCGCCACCCGATTTGAGGATCGCGATGGCGTTGGCCGGAGTCTCGGCCAGCATTGCCGCCATATCGGGGCGATAAGTCGGATTGTCCCAGGTCCCACCGACAATGATCGGCACGGTGATATCGCCGGCAAGTTTGAGATTGAGGCGATAGTCGACCGCATGGGTGCGCAGATCGATGGTGCCCGCCCCGGTCAGTGGGACGAGCCCCGAGGTCAGACGCAGATCGTCATTGCGCACGACGCCGTCCGCAACCGTGCAGGTGGCGCTCAGCGTGGCAAACCGGGTGGTATTATTCCCGCCGACAACGCCGCGGACCGCGGTCGCGGCCAGCGCCAACGGGTCGACCCCTTTAATGCTGCCTTGGGCGAGGAGATTGAGGGCACCGGTTACGTCAAGCATCCCGATCAGTTGGCGCTCGATCCGGGCGGCGTTGTCCGCGAGAGCCAATAGATCGACCCCCGTGATTTCGCCGTTGCTGACGCCGATCCCGCCGCGACCGCTCAAGCTCGCGATCAGATTTTCCCGAGTTTGGTTGCGGGCGGTGAGGGTGATGTCGAGATTGGCGGTGCCGGACAGCCGGTTGTTGTCGACCGCCGCCGCTGCCAGCGGACCGATTTGCACTTGGCTGAGTGCGAGGTCGAGCCCGATGCTCGGTACTGGGCCGGCGCCATCGACCGTGATCCGGCCGGTGCCATTGCCACCGTAAAGCGCCATTCGCCGCAACGCGGCGACAAGCCGACCGTCCGTGAGCGTCAGCCCGAGTTGCGTGGCGCCAATCCTGAACTTGCGATAGGCGATGCTGCCGATCGTAAGGCCAAGGTCGAGGTCAGCGAGTGTGAACGGGCTCGCTCGCGAACCCGGCGCCGCGCGGCTCGGCGGCGTGGAGGTGAGGGCGGCATCGTTCGCATTGCCATGACCGGCCGGGGACGGGGATGGAGCGGGTTTCGCTGTCGGCGGTGGGCCGGTCGCCGGGCGCGGCGGCGACAGGTACGGATCGAGGTCGAGGGAATTGACGACGAGGTTGCCGGTGACAAACGGGCGGGCGCGGGCCGTGTCGATCGCAACCGAACCCTTGGCCCTGATCGCATCGAGCGACAGGTCGGCGTCGCCGAGGCTGACGCGGGTCCCGGCCACCGAAATCGCGCTCCTGACCGCGAACGGGCCGAGGCCACCGATTTGGGTCGTGATCGCGATTCCTGCCCATCGGGCGAGCTCGCGCAGCGACCGGCTCTTGATTTCGACGGCGCCGGCGAGCTCGGGTTGCGGCAAGCTGGCAAACCGCCCCGAGAAAACCAGTGTCAGCGGCGGTGCGGTGAGGTCGAGCTTCGCCGCGCTGCCGCCGCCGGCCAAGAAGGCGCGCGGCGTAGAGATTTCGAGGGCGAAGTCCACTCTCTCGCCGCGCCACCCGGTCGAACCAACCACGTTGAGCGGACCGTCCGGCTTGCCAAGAGAGGCTGTCAACGCGATGTTGTCGAGCTGCGTCCCGCTCCCGGTGCGCTGATCGAGGTAGCCGACGGTGCCGTCGACGACGCGCATTTGCTCAATCCCGAAACCGGAAAGACGAAAGGCAGCTTGCGCCGCGGCACCGGCCTTTTCCGATGCGGCGGTCGGTCCGAACGCCCAGTTTGGATGACCCGAGCGGTCGATCTCGAGCATGATGCGCGGCTGGATCAGCACCAGACGGTCGACGACAACCCGGCCGCTGAACAGTGGCCACAGCCTCAGCCGCGCCTGCAGCGCTCGCAATTCCGCGATCGGCAGGGTCGAGTTTCGCGGGCCATTGCCCAGCGAGACCTCACGCGCCTCGATCGTCGGCGCCGGCCAAAGCGAGAAACTGACAGGCCCGTTGATCGAGAGTTCGCGCCCCGTCGCCTGTTTGACGAGAGCGACGAGGCGCGCCTTATAGACCTCGGTTGGGATGGCAAGGGGGATCACAAAAGCCGCAGCGACGACCAGGGCAACCGCGGCGGCCACGCCGACGATCCGTTTCCTCACGCCGCACCTCTTTGTCGATAGCAGGCTTTTGCCGGCTGTTGCGCGCCCCCTCCGCCAACCGGGTATATTTGGCGCGGCGAGCGGTCCACAACCGCGACCCACGACCGTGATTGAAAGTCGGCGGCGGGTGCGCCGGTGCCGGGCGTCCAATCCGCGTTAGGTTGCGCGCTTCACGCCGGCGGCCGAACACGGCGGGTGCTTTGGTCGGCGTGGCGCCGACCGTACAACAGCAAACGGAGTGGCGGCTTGCGCCCGAGACAAGACCACAGACCCGACGCGCTGGTCGTGCTGGGCTGCAAGTCGGGGCGGCGATTGCGCCGGCGGGTTGAAACCGGCGCCGCCGCCTTCCGGCGCGGCGTCGCACCGGTCATGCTGCTCTCCGGCGGCGGAGTGGGCCCCGAGCCGGAGGCCGAGCGGATGCGCCGCGCCGCGCTGGACTGCGGGGTGCCGGCCGCGGCCTTGCTGCTCGAACCTCGCTCGAACGACACCTTCGAGAACGCCCGTTATTCGGCCGCTCTGCTCCGCCGGCGGGGCTGGGGCAGCGTCGTTCTGGTCAGCGACCGCACCCATCTGCCACGCGCGGCCTTGCTGTTTCGGGCCGCCGGCTTGCGGATTGCCGGAAGCTGCGGCGTCGGTGCTCCATCGCTGTGGGCGGCGGTTGCGGCGCTGGTCTATGAGGCCGCGGCCTGGCCGCAAACCCTGCTGCGGCTCATTCTTATTGCGCGAGAAATCCGCCGTCCACCGCGAGCGTATGGCCGGTGACCATGGCCGCGGCCGGGCTTGCCAGATAGAGGATCGCATGGGCGATCTCTTCGGGGGTGGCGAGCCGCCCGAGCGGCGTCAATTGCGCGATCCGTTCAACCACGCCCGGCTGATCGAGAAGCGGGGCAGTCAGGTTGGTCCGCACCCAGGTCGGCGCCACCGCGTTGACCCGGATCCCGACCGGCGCCCATTCCACCGCCAAGGCCCGCGTCAGGTTGACCACCCCGCCCTTGGTTGCCTGATAGGAAACGTTGGGATAGATGCCGCCGCCGGAAAATCCCATGATCGAGGCGAGGTTGACGATGGCGCCGCCGCCGCGCCGCATCATCTGCCTCGCCGCCGCCCGCGAACACAGGAACAGCCCGGTCAGGTTGACGGCGACAACCTTGTCCCAGTCGGCGAGCGCAAGATCGACCGCCGCTCGGCGGATGCCGATACCGGCGCTGTTGACCAGGATGTCGAGCCCACCATGCCGGGCCTCGACCGCGCCGACCGCGGCCTCGACCGCGGCTTCTTGGGTGACGTCGGCGTGATGGGCGGAGGCTGATTTGCCGGCTGCGGCGATCTCGGCCGCGACCGCCTCGGCGCGCGCCGGGTCGAGATCGACAATCGCAACCGTGGCGCCGGCGCCGGCCAAGGCTTGCGCCGCGGCCCGGCCGATGCCGCTGCCGCCACCGGTGATCAGCGCCACCCTGCCGTCGAGACGAAACGCGTCCAAGGGGTCGGGGGTTTGCGTCATGACTGTTCTCCCGCCAGTTCGGTCAGCATCGACGGCAAGCGCGCCTGCAGCCGCCAAAAGAACAGCGCGACGGGCAGGGTTAAGACACCGGTCAGCAGAAACAGCCCCGGTACGCTAACTCCGGCGGCGAGCAGAGCCATCGTTGCCATCGCCGCGATCACCATCGCGCCCGAATTGACGATGTTGTTGGCGGCGACGGCGCGGGCGCGGCGTGTGCGTGGACTTGCCCACTGCAGCAGCACATAGAGCGGCACGATGAAGATGCCGCCGGAAACCGCGATCCCGAGCAGGTCGACAAGGATGCGCCAATGTGCCGGCTCCGCAAGAAAGGCCGCGATCCCGGCGAGGGGCGCCGCGGGCAAAGCCTTGCCCGACGGGCTCGCGAGCCACAAATCAATCGTAAATAGAGCGATGCCCAGGGCGCCCCATGGCACCGTGCGCGCGCTGATCCGTCCGCCAAGCAGCCGGTTGCACAACAGCGAGCCGAGCGCGATGCCGATCGAAAAGATGGTCAGAAACAATGTGACAATCCCCTCTTCGGCGCCCAGAGCGAAGCGCACATATGCCGGCAATTGCGAGAGATAGACCGCGCCGGCGAGCCAGAACCACGAAATGCCGAGGATCGAGCGAAAGGGGAGCGGATCGGCCGCCGCTTCGCGGCAAATCTCGGCGGTCGCAGCGAACAGGTTCCACTGCAGTTGCAGGCGTGGCGCGGCCGCGATCGTTGCCGGGATTGCGAGGCTTGCCGCCCACGCGCTCAACGCGACCAGCACGATCAGGCCGGCGACGATGGCCGCACCGTGGCGGCCGGCGATCAACACCCCGGCGATCGTTCCGAGCAGGATCGCAACATAAGTGCTCGCCTCGACCAAAGCATTGCCGAGCATGAGTTCGCGTTGCGGCAAAAGATCGGGCAGGATTGCGTATTTGAGCGGGCCGAGAAAGGCGGCTTCGATTCCCATCAGGGTCAGCAGGACCAGCAAGGCGTTCGTACTGCCCAGCAAGACAGCAATTGCGGCCGCCAGCATCAAAAAGATTTCGCTGAACTTGATCAGCCGGATGAGCCGCGCCTTGTCATAGCGGTCGGCTACTTGGCCGGCCGTCGCCGAGCCGAGAAAAAACGGCAGGATGAACAGCGCGCCGGCAAGCGGAACAAGGATTTCCGCAGATTTTTGCGAATCCGCGCGGGCCCCGTAGGCGATCATCAGCACCAAGGCGTTCTTGACCGCGTTGTCGTTGAATGCGGACAGAAATTGGGCGGCAAACAGCGGACCAAATCGGCGCGACCCGATCAGCCGGGCGGATGTGATCCGGTTCGGCGCACCCCCGCACTGGGTCATCTGCGCTCCTGGCGGCGCCATCTTCGTCCCACCGAGAGGGGCGCTGCCGGCGGTCGGTGGTGGCGACGACAAGCGCAATGCGCGCAAACCTGTGTCGATCCGCTTGCGGGGTCGGCCGGTTTGGCGCCGGCCATTCCCGCCCTCCGGCGATCGCGCCCGGGGTCCGGGCCGTTCAGCTATTCCGCCGAGGTCTCGGCGGCGGATTGCTCCCGGCCATGGCTGGAGACCCCGCCGAGACCGCTGTTGATCTGGGTCTTCAAGGTGTTGCTGGCGCGGAACACCAGCACCCGGCGCGGGCTGATCGGGACTTCTTGTCCGGTTTTGGGATTGCGGCCCATGCGCTGGCCTTTCTGGCGTACGGCAAAGCTGCCAAAAGACGAGATTTTGACCATCTCTCCGCGCGCCAGCGCTCCAGAGATTTCGGCAATCACCGATTCAACCAGCTCGGCTGACTCGTTTCGCGACAGACCAACCTCTTGGTAGACCGCTTCGCTCAGCTGTGCGCGCGTCACGGTACGTCCGGCCATGGATCCCTCCCCGTTTTTCGAAGGTTACCCCGGCGCTAAAAGAGCGTCAAATTCCAAAGTGTTGACGGTGCTGTTGCGACGCGCTCGCGGCGCCCGGCTACCAGCGCACCAGGCTCGCCCCCCACGCCAGGCCGCCGCCCAAGGCTTCGATCAGCACCAAATGGCCGGGACGGATGCGGCCATCGGCGACCGCGCAGGCTAGCGCCAGCGGGATCGATGCCGCCGAGGTGTTGGCGTGATGCTCGATCGTCGAGACCACCTTGTCCGGCGACAAGCCGAGCTTGCGCGCCACACCGTCGATAATCCGGCTGTTGGCCTGGTGCGGCACCAGCCAGTCAAGATCGGCGGCGCTCAGCCCGTTCGCGCTCAGCGCTTCGTCCACCGCCTCGCTCAGGCGCTGCACCGCCTGTCGGTAGATTTCGCGTCCCTCCATGCGCAAGAAGCCGCTGTGCCGGGTCGAAGAGGGTCCGCCGTCAACATAGAGGGCGTCGTAATAGCGGCCGTCGGAATGCAAATGGGTCGACAGCACGCCGCGTCCTTGCGGGCCGGGGTCGCTGACCGCGCGCAGAGCCAGCGCGCCGGCGCCGTCGCCGAACAGCACGCAGGTGCTGCGATCCTCCCAATCGAGAATGCGCGAGAAGGTTTCGGCGCCAATGACCATCGCGGTGCTTGCCTGGCCGAGACGCAGCGCGTTGTCGGCCGTGGCCAAGGCAAAGACAAAGCCGGCGCATACTGCCTGGACGTCAAAGGCGGCGCCGCGATGCATGCCCAAGCGGGCCTGAACCTTGGTCGCGGTCGCGGGAAAGGTGTTGTCGGGGGTGGCCGTGGCCAGCACGATCAAATCGAGATCGCCGCCGCTCATCCCGGCATCGGCCAGCGCGCGTTCGGCAGCGTGCACCGCCAAATCCGAGGTCAATTCACCCGGCGCGGCCATTCGCCGTTCGCCGATCCCGGTGCGTTGCCGGATCCACTCGTCGGAGGTGTCGAGCCGTGCGGCCAGGTCGTGGTTGGTCACCCGCTGCGCCGGGAGATAGGCGCCGCAGCCGACGACTTGGGAGCGCAGGGCCATATCGCGGCGTCAGAGTGCAGCGGCTTGGGGGGCCGCCGCTGCGGCGTCAAGGCGTTCGAGATCGACCCGCAACCGGTCAAGAAAGCCGTTCACGCACATATCGACGGCGACGCCGATCGCGTTGGCGAAGCCGAGCGCGTCGGTCGAACCGTGGCTTTTCACCGCGATGCCGCGGAGCCCGAGAAACACCGCGCCATTGTATCGCCGCGGGTCGAGCCTCATGCGCAGCTTGCGCAGCGCGTGGCGTGCGAACAGATAACCGATCCGCGCCGACAGCGAGTACCGGAAGGCCGAGGCCATGAATTCGGTGAACAGCTTTGCCGTCCCCTCGGCGGTCTTGACCGCGACATTGCCGGTAAAGCCGTCGGTCACGACCACATCGACGGTGCCGGCCGGGATGTCGTCGCCCTCGATAAAACCATGGAAGCGAATGGGGCTCAGCGGGTTGCGCAAGCGCAGGCTGGCGGCGCGCACGGCGTCATTCCCCTTTTGATCCTCGGCGCCGACATTCAACAGCCCCACGGTGGGCTCGATCAGACCGAGCACCGACCGGGCAAAGGCGTCGCCGAGCAGCGCGAACTGCACCAGATTGTCGGCGTCGCATTCGACATTGGCGCCCAGATCGAGCATCACGCTTTCGCCGCGTCGGGTCGGAAAAAACGATGCGATCGCCGGGCGGTCGATTCCCGGCAAGGTCTTCAGCACGAATTTCGCCATCGCCATCAGCGCGCCGGTATTGCCGGCGGAGACCACGCCATCGGCCAGACCCTCGGCGACGGCATCGATCGCCAAGCGCATGCTTGATTGGCGCCCCGAGCGCAGCGCCACCGACGGCTTGTCGTCGTCGAGTACCCTCTCGGCCGTGTGGTGAAGGTCGGAGACCGCCGCCAGCCGTGGAAATTTGGCCAGCAACGGACGCAGCACCGGCTCATCGCCAAACACCAGAAAGCGCAGTCCCGGATGACGCTGCACGGCCATATCGGCACCGCGCAGCACCATTCCCGGTGCGTGGGCACCCCCCATCGCGTCAAGCGCAATCGTCGGCTTTCCGCTCAATCCCGCGCCACCTCCACCGACGCCGTCCGCTCAGGCCGTCTCGCTATGCTGGCTTACCACTTCGCGCCCGTCGTAATAGCCGCAGGCCTCACACAGGTGATGCGGCCGCTTCAGCTCGCCGCAATTCGGACATTCGGCGTAGGCCGCGGGTTTCAGCTGGTGGTGGGAGCGCCGCATATTCCGGCGCGAGGGCGACGTTTTCTTTTTCGGGACGGCCATCGGTTACTCGTTTGGGGATCGCATACGTGCTGCGGTCTTAGCCAAAAACCTCCGACGCGGCAACAAGCAACGCGTCGAGCGGGCCGCGCGCGTCATTCATCGCGCCGGCTACGGACCCGTTCGAGCGCCGCGAACGGCGTTGATTCCGCCTCGGAACCGCCAAGCGCCTCGACTGTCGCGTCCGGCAGGCGGGGAAATTCCGGCAGCGCCAAGGACAGCTCTTGCGCTACGGCTTCGCCAACATCGATCACTTCGCCCGACAGCGGCTCGAAGGCCGGGGCGTCGGGATCGCTGTCGATATCCTCGCCGTCATCTTCACTCTCGCCGTAAATCAACGCAAATTCCGCCGCAACCCGGCCGGGGACGGGGTCGAGGGTCACGACGCAGCTCTGCACGAATTCGGCTTCGAACCTCGCTTCAAGCCGGATCCGACCGTCTTCCAGCCGCCTTAGGGTCACGGCCGCCACAAGCCGGTCGAGCTGCAGCAGGTCAAAGCGCCGCGCCAGCCGCTCGCGCTCTTCGGCATCGGCCGCGATTTCGACGCGATACGGTGCCGCGCCGAGCCGCGAGAGGGGTACCGCGCGCGAGAATTCGGGCAGGGGCTGGTTCATCACTTTGCCGTGCCCAGTGCGGTCGGGCTCGCGCCGGCCGGTGCGATCTGCGGGAAAAGGATTTTGCCGCCAGCCAATTGCGCGATCGGCTGGTCGGCCAACAGCCGCGCGGCGCGGCGCGTATACTCGGTCATCGCCGCAAGGCCGCTGACCGATTCGCCAATCGTGCCATAGAGGTTGCGGCGCAGCGCCGCGGCGAGTTCGCCGTCGTCTTGCTCGAGCCCGCGCTGGTAGGCGCGAATCCGCCCGTAAAACGCCTGCGCCATGCGTTTGACATGGCGCCCGACGCTCAAATCGCCGGTGCCGATTTCCCGCAGGCTGCAGTCCATATCGGTGAACATCATGTCGAAAAACGCCTGTGCCAAGCCGGCCGAAGCCGGCTCCGATCTGAGCCGGTGGAGGAACAAAAACGCATGCAGGCAAATCAACTCAAAGCGCCCGTCCAGCGTGTCGGGAACGCCGTATTCGACAAAGAATACCGGCTGCCTGGCCTGTTCGACAACGGATCGGTAGGCGGATACCGCCGCCTCGCGAAGAGGTCTGCGGGGACGAAACGAGATCATGCACGCTCGGGACGAAACCGCGGGACGTTGACAATCGTCGCTGCCGCGTCGATCCTATGCCCCGGAATTGGGTGTCTGTAGGGCAGCATTCAACCGGCTGTCCGGCTAATCGACAAGTTCTGGGACCATGCGTAAGCGGCGGGTTTGCTCCTGTTTGTTGACAATCGGTGCGGCTGCGGCGCTGGCCGCCTGTGGGGCCACCGTCGAGCAGCGCGGCAATCTCCCCTCTGCCGACGAGATCGCTCAGCTCAAGCCGGGGAAAACCACCAAGGACCAGGTCCTCAAGATCATGGGGTCCCCGTCAAGCGTCAGCGTGTTCAACGACAAGGACTGGTACTATATCAGCGCGCGCACCAGCCAGCTGGCCTTCTTCCAACCCAAAGTCGTGGACCAGGAGGTTTACGTCGTCGATTTCAACGATGACGGCGTGGTCCGAGCGGTCGAGCACAAGACCTTGCGGGATGGCGAGGTGATCACGCCGGTCGCGCGGACGACCCCGGCGCCGGGCCGCGAGCTGACCTTTCTTGAACAGCTGATCGGCAATCTCGGCCGGTTCAACCGCGGCGGCGGTGGCGGGGGCGGGGGCGGCAGCGAGCGCCAGCCCGGTCCCAACCCGTACAGCGAAGAATAGCCGGCCATCGCCTGGGACCGAGACCGGGCGGTCGCGGCGTTCAGCCGGCCCACCACCTGGCCAGCACCGCGAGCAGCAGCAGCGCCACAATATTGGTAATCTTGATCATTGGGTTGATCGCCGGGCCGGCGGTGTCCTTGTAGGGGTCGCCGACAGTGTCACCGGTCACCGCGGCTTTGTGCGCTTCCGATCCCTTGCCGCCGTGGTGACCTTCCTCGATGTATTTTTTGGCGTTGTCCCAGGCGCCGCCGCCCGAGGTCATCGAGATCGCGACAAAGAGGCCGGTGACGATCGTGCCGAGCAGCATCGCGCCAAGCGAGCTGAACGCCGCCGCGCGCCCGGCAACCGCGTCGATCACCAGATACAGCACCACCGGCGCCACGACCGGCAACAGCGATGGAATAATCATTTCCTTGATCGCGGCCCGGGTCAGCATGTCGACCGCGCGGCCGTAATCGGGCTTGGCGCGGCCCTCCATGATGCCCGAGATTTCGCGGAATTGCCGGCGAACCTCAACCACGATCGCGCCCGCCGAGCGTCCGACCGCTTGCATGCCCAGCGAGCCGAACAAATAGGGCAGCAACCCGCCGACAAACAGGCCGATCACGACATAGGGGTCCTGGAGCGCGAAATGGACGTCGAGGTTGGGAAAATAATGGTGCAAATCCTCGGTATAGGCGGCAAACAGCACGACCGAGGCCAAGCCCGCCGAACCGATCGCATAACCCTTGGTCACCGCTTTGGTCGTGTTGCCGACGGCGTCGAGCGCGTCGGTGGTCCGCCGCACCTCGCGCGGCAGATCGGCCATCTCGGCGATCCCGCCGGCATTGTCGGTAACCGGGCCGTAGGCATCGATGGCGATGATGATCCCGGCGAGGGCCAGCATCGTCGTCGCCGCAACCGCGATCCCGAACAGGCCCGACAGCAGGAACGACACGACGATACCGATGCAGATCACCACGACCGGCAGCGCTGTCGCCTCCATCGACACCGCCAGGCCCTGGATGACGTTGGTGCCATGGCCGGTGGTGGCCGATTGTGCGACGCTGCGCACCGGACGGTAGGCGGTCGAGGTGTAATATTCGGTGATCCAGACGATCGATCCCGTTACCAAAAGACCGACGATCGCGCACAGCCACAACCGCAGCCCGTTTGTGACCGCGCCATTGGTCATCGCCAGCGGTTCGCTAAACCCGACGAGCCAATAGACCACCGCGGCGATCGCGGCGATCGACAGTATCCCGGTCGCCACCAGCCCTTTGTAAAGGGCCTTCATGATGCCGTTATCGGCGCCGAGACGGACAAAGAACGTGCCGATGACCGAGGTGACGATGCACGCGGCACCGATGACAAGCGGCAATATCAGCATCCGGTCCTGCAATGGCGGGACAAAAAAGATCGCCGCGAGCAGCATCGTCGCGACGATAGTCACAACATAAGTCTCAAACAAATCGGCGGCCATGCCGGCGCAATCGCCAACATTGTCGCCAACATTATCGGCGATGACGGCGGGATTGCGAGGATCGTCTTCGGGAATGCCGGCTTCGATCTTGCCGACGATATCGGCGCCGACATCTGCACCCTTGGTAAAAATGCCGCCGCCCAGCCGCGCAAAAATCGAAATCAGCGAGGCGCCAAAGCCGAGCGCCACCATCGCCTCGAGCACCCGGCGCAGCTGGTCGGGGCTGATCACCGCGCGCAACACGAAGTAATAACCCCCGACGGCAAGCAGGGCCAATCCGACCACCAGCAACCCGGTGACCGCGCCGGCCTTGAAGGCGATCGCCAATCCGGCGCGCAGACCGCTGCGCGAAGCTTGCGCCGTTCGGCCATTGGCCCGCACCGAGACATTCATCCCGATATAACCGGCGGTTCCCGATAGCACGGCGCCGATCAGATAGCCGATCGCCACATGCAGCCCGAGCAACGCGCCGAGGATGACCAGGATCACGATGCCGACGATCGCGACGGTCCGGTATTGCCGGTTCAAATACGCGCGCGCGCCGATTTGCACAGCGCCGGAAATCTCCTGCATGCGAGCGGTTCCGGCATTGGCGCTGAGCACCTGCCGGCTGGTCACTAAACCGTAGAGAAGGGCAAGGGCCCCGCAGGCAATGACGACGTAGACGTATGCACCAGCCATGCGCGCAGCTCACAACAATGAAATCGGAAAACACGGCCGCCCAACGGGCAAATTTGGGCGGCGGGATGGCCCAAGCGTATTACTTGGGCAGCCGCCGGGCAAGCGCCAGCATGTCCGCGGCCGTCGTCGCGGTCTCAGAAATGGCGCCAGCCGATCCTGTCGACCGCAACCTCGCCGCCCGCGGCATCCAAAAGACGCACACCGGTCCCGGGGCCAATCCGCCCGATACAGGTGACCGGCACGGCACATGCGGCGCCGGCAGCGGTGATCGCGGCGGCATGCTGCGGAGCGGCGGTGAACAGCAATTCATAATCGTCGCCGCCGGTAGCAAGACGTGGCAGCAGGCCCGGGTCGGCCGTCGCCAGCACGCTTGCCGCCGGCGACAGCGGCAGTGCCGCCAGCTCGATGACGGCGGACACTCGCGACTGTTCGCAGATGTGACCGAGATCGGCGACCAGCCCGTCCGAAATGTCGATCATCGCGTCGGCGAGCCCAAACAGCGCCGGGCCGAGCGCGACCCGCGGTTCGGGAAGCTGGAACCGCCGAATGAGTGCGGCGTGGTGCTCGCCCGCAAGCCCGGGATGGTCGCCGCGCAACACACCGAGCCCGAGCCAGGCATCGCCGATCGTGCCCGAGACCCAGATCTCGTCGCCCGGCCGCGCCCCGCTGCGCCGGATCTCGGCGCCGGCGGCAATTTCGCCGATTGCAGTCAAGGACAACGCCGCCGGACCCGGGGTCGACACCGAATCGCCGCCGAGCAACGCCACCTGGTAAAGCTGCTGGTCCTGCCCCAGCCCGCGCGCAAAGTCCTCGACCCATTGCGCGCCGAGCGCGGCCGGCAATGCCGTGGTCAGCAGGTAATAGAGCGGTCGGGCGCCCATCGCCGCCAGATCCGAGAGATTGACCCGCAGCAGCTTTCGCGCCACGAACTCGGCCGGATCTTCGGGTCGGAAGTGGATGCCGGCGACCATTGCATCGGCGGTGATGACGAGCCGTCTGCCGGCACGGCAATCGACCAGGGCGGCGTCGTCGAGCAGACCCAGCCCGCCCGGAGCCGCCAGCGGCGCAAAAAAGCGCGCGATGCGCTCGAATTCGCCCAAAGCCTCGGCCTTGGTCGCCATCGCTTACATTTCTTCGAGGCGCCAGCTGCGCCCGAGCCGGTCGAGCACGCCGTTCGCGAAGGCCGGCTCGCGGCCGGCAAAAAAGGCGTGCGCGATCGAGACATATTCGCTGATCGAAACCCGCGGCGGGATATCGGTGCGATGCCGCAGCTCAAAGGCGCCGGCGCGCAGGATCGCGCGCAGCACCGAATCGAGCCGCGCCAATGGCCAGTCCTCGACCAGGGCGGCGGCGATTTGCGCGTCGAGCCACTCCTGGTCCGCGGCCACACCGCGCACGATATCGGCAAAAAAGGCGGGGTCGGCCTCGGCCAGCTGGTCTCCCTCGATCTCGCGGTTGAGGCGGTAGGCGATAAATTCGCGCACCACCGCCTCGGCGTCGAGCCCGGGGTTGAGCTCCAGCTGATAGAGCGCCTGGACCGCCGCCAGCCGAGCCACCGTCCGGCGCCGCCCTCCGATCCGCGGCCGGCCGTCACGCGTTTGGTCGTCGTCGGCAGCGGTCATCCTGGGGTCTGGGCAAAGCGCCGATTGAGCTCGACGAGGGCGAGGCAGGCACGGACGGCCGCGCCGGCATGGTCGCGCCCTTCCGGGGCGGCCCGGGCCAAGGCCTGCGCTTCGTTCTCACAGGTCAGAATGCCATAGCCGATCGCCAAGCCGTCACGCACCGCCAGATCCATCAGGCCGCGGGCGCTTTCGGCGCAGATATGGTCGTAATGCGTGGTCTCGCCGCGGATCACGCAGCCGAGGGCGACATACCCGTCGAAGTCCCGACGCCGGCGCGCGGCGGTGGCGATCGCGGAGGGGATTTCGAACGATCCCGGGACCTCGACCCGCTCGAAAGTGGCGCCGGCGGCGGCGAGGGCCTGCTCCGCGCCGCGCCGCAATAGCGCCGCGATATGGGCGTAATAGGGCGCTTCGACGACGAGGATGTGCGGCGGCCGGCTCATGGCGGCGATCCGGGGCCGCCGATAACGGCTTCCGCGAGGCGCGCCACATAGCGCGCGATCATGTCGATTTCGAGGTTCATAAGCTGCTCCGCCCGGGCCTCGTTGAAATTGGTTGCGGCCAATGTGTGGGGGATAATGTTGACCCCGAACCGGTTGCCTGCCACTTCGTTGACGGTGAGGCTCACGCCGTCGAGAGCGACCGAGCCCTTGGGGGCGATAAACCGCATCAAATCTTGCGGCGCCTCAAGCGTGAAGCGTACCGACTGGGCCTCGGGTCGCCGCTCGACAATTCGTGCGAGGCCGTCGACGTGGCCGGAAACAAGATGACCGCCCAGTTCGTCGCCGAGCTTGAGCGCGCGTTCGAGATTGACCGCTGTTCCTTCCCGCCAATCGCCGATCGTCGTGCGCGCCAGGGTTTCGGCCGAGGCCTGCACCGTGAACGCGCCGTCTTCGACAGCGATTACCGTCAGGCAAGCGCCTGAACAGGCGATCGACGCGCCGATCGCGATCGCGGTCGTGTCGAAACCGCTGGCAATCGTCAGCTCGGCCAGCGCGCCTTGGCTGATGCGGCGCACCCGCCCCACATCGGTGATGATGCCGGTGAACATGGCGTAAGGTTACGGGGGCGGCCGCGGATTTACCAGCCGCGTTTGAGGCCGGCGCAACCCTGCCATGCGCAACGCCGTGGCCGCCGGGGCTGGCCCGACAGCGCCGCGCGTTTCGCCGGTCGCGGCGCAAAATGCCCGCAGGCGAGGCTGGCCCGCGCGCACCTTGCCGTCAGCGCCGCGCGCTCATTGACCCCGTTTGGTCGGCGTCTGCCTTGGCCGGAAACCCGCAATGACCCACGGCACGGCGACGAGACCGGCGATGACCACCGCGATCTCGGTGCCTGTCGAGAATGCCGGCAGGGGCGGCCCGTTCTCCGAGGCACGCGGGCGCAGAACGTAGGCAAATGTCCAGAACACCAACCACAGCACCGTCAGGCTGATGCCAAGCCTCGACCATCCGCGGCGGAGGTTCATCTACGCGGCCAAATACCACGGCCCAAGCGCCGCTTGATACGGCGCCGGGCCGGCTCGAGATCCAGCGCCTGCCGGCGGGTCTGGCACGCGGCAGCCCCTTTTTGTGCCCCCGCCGGCGCGGGGGCGACAGGTTTCAGGGTCGGGCGCCGTGGCTATTGCGCGGCGGCGGCGAGCTTTGGCGTATGCGCTTTCAGGAAGGTGCGCACCCGGTTGATCGTGCGTTGCCTCAGCTCCTCGGGTTCACGCCATGGAAAGACCGTGATCTCGGCGTTCGGCGCCAGCGAGGCGACGTCGATCGAGGTCTGCAGCGGGTGCGAGGGTGTATCGTCAGGCAGGACCAGGATCGGGGTGTGGCAATTCTTGATAAAATCGCGCGGCACGCTGTACAGAAAATCGGGCTGCGCGCGCCACAGGCTGTGAAAATATTTCTCGATCGTGTCGTCCGACACATCGGGGCGCCGAGCCCGGAAATCGGCCAGCCAATTATCGCGGCTATGCCGGTACATGACGTCCGGATCCTCCGGCCGATGCCCGACGGTTTGGCAAAAGACCGCGGCAACAACGCGCTCGGGCGCCCGCTGCAACAGCTTGCCGGCAAAGCAGCCGCCGATGCAGTAGCCCATATAGAAGAATTCGCGGATGCCGAGATGGTCCATCAGCCCGAGCTGATCGTCGGCGAACGCGTCCCAGGCGTTTTGCACCGGCACCGGGCCCGTCGATTCGCCGCCATTGGCGTTGCGCTGGTCCATCGTGATGCAGCGGAAGTCGTTCTTGAACTCTTCCATGGCGTTGATCACCGCGGTCGGCCAGTTGCTGACCCGGGAGTTGAGGCCGCCGCCCGGGGTGACCAGCAGCGGAAAGCCGGAGCCCGTCTCCTCGTAGCGGATACGCACATCGCCTCTCTGGTAAAACGGCATTGCGGGTTCCTCCTTTGCACTATCGAAGTCAACGGATCGGTTCGAGGACGACGACCGGGATTTCGCGCTCGGTCTTGCGCTGGTAATCGGCGTAGGGGGGCCAGAATTCGAGCGCCTTCTGCCACAGCCCCGCGCGCTCCGCGCCGGTTGCGGTGCGCGCCCGCGCCTTGATCTTGTCGCGCCCAACCTGGATTTCGACGTCGGGATTGGCGAGCAGGTTGCGGTACCAGCCCGGGTGCTGCGGCGCCCCGCCCTTTGAGGCGACAACAAAATAGCGCTCGCCATCGCGCCCGTAAAACAGCGGAAAGATAAAACGCTCGCCCGATTTGCGGCCGACCGTGGTCAGCAGCAGCGACGGGACGGTCAGCTCCGGCCGGCCCGGCTGCGCCATCTTGTAGATGTGTCCGTCGGCGCCACCGCTGCTCAGATAGCGCTTGGCGTGCTCGACCATCCAATCGGGCAGGTTCGGGGCGAGCTTGGCTTCGGTCATGGCGGCAAACTCCCGGGCTCAGTAATGGGTAACCCACGGGCTGTTCAACGCCTCCTCGATGCGCCGGTGCCGGGCTTTGATGACATCGGCCGGAACGGCGCTGACAAAGGCGTAAAAAGTCTTGGTGCGGATCGCGTCGACCACCCGCTCGCCGACCCGGTTCGGGTCGATCCCGGTGGTTGCGAGCCGTTGCGCCAGCACCGTCTCGTTGGTCGAGCGCAGCTGGGGTCCACCCATATGGTCGGGGCGATTGCGGGCGCCGCGCGGAATATTCGTGTTGACCGGGCCGGGGCACAGCACGCTGACGCCGACTTTGCTGCCCTCGAGCTCGTGCTCGAGCGCCTCCGACAGCGAGACGACCGCGTATTTGCTCATCGAATACGGCCCCTGATCGGTGCCGCGACGGTTCTGAAAGCCGGCGACCGAGGCGGTGTTGACGATATGGCCGTCCTCGCCATGCTTGAGGATCGCCGGCAAAAAATGACGAATTCCGTGAATGACACCCCAGATATTGACGCCGATCACAAAATCCCAATCTTCGCGCGGCACATCGACCAGACGCGTGCCGTGCATCGGCACGCCGGCATTGTTGCAGGCGATGTGCAGCTTGCCAAACTGGCGCTCGGCTTCGGCAAGCGCCGCGAGCACCGATTGCTCCTGCGTCACATCGATCCTGACCGCCGTCACGCGCTTGTTGGTGCCGGAGAGCGCGTGGGCTGCGCGCTCGACTTCGTCTTTCTGAATATCCGCCATGACGACATTGGCGCCGGCTTCGGCAAGCGCGGTGGCGATGCCGAGCCCGATGCCCGAGGCGGCGCCGGTGACGATTGCGGTTTTGCCGGAGATGTCCATGGCCGAAAGCCTCGCGGCTGTCTTTACGGGAAATAGCGCCCGGCGTCGATGACCACGGTCTGGCCGGTCATCGTTTCGGTGCGGCACATCGTGACCACCATATCCGCGCAGTCGTCCTTGTCGGCCGGCTTTTTCAACAGAGCCGTCGAGGATGACCGGGCAATGTGTTCGGGGGTCAGATTGGCGGTCGCGCGCGTGCCTTCGAGCAGTCCGGGGGCCACGCAATTGACCAGCGTCTCCGGCGCCAGCGCCACCGCCATGCAGCGCGTCAGGTGGATGAGGCCGGCCTTGGCGACCGAATAGGCGATCGAGGAGCCGGTCGGGCCGATCCCCGAAACCGAGGCGATGTTGACAATGCGGCCGCGGCCCTGCGCCTTCATCACCGGGGCCACGGCCTTGATCATGCGCATCGGGCCGGTCAGGTTGACGGCGATGATCTTGTCCCACACCGCCATCGTCAGACTGTCGAGGTCGGTGAAGGCGATCGATTTGTTGTAGGCCGCGTCGTTAACCAGGATGTCGAGCTGCCCGAAGTGCCGCGCCACATCGTCGACCACCCGGGCCACGGCCTCACCGTCGGTCACATCGCAGCCGAACGCGGCGGCGTTGACCTGATGCCGGGCGGCGATCTCGCGCGCCACCCCCTCGGCCGCCTCGCGGCTCTGCCCATACATCACGCCGACATCGACCCCCTCTCTCGCCAGCGCGTGGCAGATGCGCTGGCCGAGCCCGCCATTGCCGCCGGTGACCAGCGCCACCGCGCCTCGCAACTCCATGCTCGCCTCTCCTTCTGTCGAGCGCGCGCGATCCTACCGCCCGGTTTCGGTTTCCCGGTCGCTCCGCCGTTCATCCGGCAGCGGCGCTTTCGACGACCCGCACATGGGCGGCGAGCAGCGCCGGCAGACGCTGCGGGTCGCCGCGCGCCATGCCGCATTCGGTCGCAACCCCGGCCACCCGCGCATGGCGTCGCGCCGCGACCAGGCGGGCGAGATCGCCCCGCGCGTCATCGTGATGAACGAGGCCGAGATAGAGCTCGCTTTCGGGGTGCATGCGCAGCCCGTCAAGCGGCGCGAAATAGGCATCGTCGGTCCGGTCCTTTGGCACCGGCAGATGAAAGAACTGGATCGGACGCTTGACCCCGGCGCTGGTCGCGTTCGTGATTTCGACCATGATGCCCATGTCCTTGGGCTGCACGCAATGCTCGTCGAGCGGGCTGCCATAGCACAAGTGATAGCCGAGTTCGATCGCGGCCGGCACCGCCTCGCCGATCTCGGTCAGGACGCCGATTGTCTCGCGGCGAAAATCAACCGGGCCGGGTTCGTAATACCCCTCCCAGGCGAGCACCTCCTGGCACACATCCCATTGCAGCGCCACGCGGTCGTGAGGGATCGCGGCGGCGATCTTGCCGACCTCGTCGATCAGATGCCGGGTCAGGGCCGGCAGGATCAAGGGCCGGTCTGCGGGCAGCATGTTGTTGTAGGTCGGCGCGATCGGGGTGGGCAGCGACACCTGAAATTTGACCCCTGGCGGGATCACGCCGTCGGCCTGCAGACGGTCGAACAGCCGCCAAGACGCAATCGCCATATCGGCATAGCCGGTTTGGATTGTCGCGGGGTCGAGGGTGGCCCCGGGTTTGACCCTCAATCGCGGGATTTCTCGGATCAGCTTGCCGTCCCATTGGGTGAATTTGAACGGCGGCACATCGCTTGCCACCTCGATCGCCGGATTGTCAGCCAGCACCTGTTGCAGAAAGCGGATCCAGGTCTTGCGGATCCCGGTCTCGCCGTCGGGCAGCCGCTTGAGATAAGGACCAGCGGCGGCGGCAAGATTGCGGAACACGGTTTCGGCGTCGGCCAACGGAATGCTGCCGACAAAGTGAATGACGGTTTGCGCGCCGTGCGATGCGGCCATGCTGTCCTCCCCGGATTGTGTGGCCGATCGTAGCCCAATCCGGCGACGCCGTCAGGCGCGAGCGGTGGCGGGCAGGCAGGCCTCAAATCGGCGCACGCCGACGCCGGGCCGTCCGGTACAGGTCGGGCAGAGGCGCTTGGCGGACGAAGAGGGTCCTCAGTCGAGTTTGACTTCGATCTCGCCCTCGACGACCCGCACCGGATAGCTCTTCAGGTCTTCGGTCGCGGGCGGGTCCAGCACCGCGCCGGTGCGAACATCAAAGCGCGCGGCGTGCAACGGGCACTCGATTACGGTGCCGTCAAGCCAGCCGTCGGACAGGCAGGCATAGGCATGGGTGCAGATATTATCCGTCGCATATAATTGGCCATCACAATCATAGATTGCAATCGACCGGCCGCCGACCTCGACCCCGATGACCTCGCCCTGGGCCAGTTCGTCGCGCCGGGCGACGCGCACCCAACCTTCCCCACCCTCACTCATATCGCTCCCCTACACAAGCGGTCGGAACTGGAGCAAGCGCTGCTGCCGGCTGAGCGGCTCTCGATAGGGTCGCACCGATCTGCGGCTTGGCGGGACCGTCCGATCCTTGGGGACGGGTCTTTCCGGCTTTATAGCGAAGCCGGATTGGGTCCGGGCGCGATCCGAGCCGGTGCGATCAGCGCGGCAAAATCCAGGCGCTAGACGGACGTGTCTTCGGAGAAGGCCTTGAACGCGATAATCGTAAACGTGTCTTTGACCCCGGGCAGGGTCTGCAGCCGTTCGGTGACAAAATGTCCGATGTCGGTTGTCTCGGGCAGATACACCTTCATCAACAAGTCGTATTGCCCCGAGGTCGAATAAACCTCGGACACCTGTTCGATCTCGCCGACCGCCGCGTCGGCAACCTGATAGGCCTTGCCGAGTTCGCACTTGACCATGACGAAAATGGTTTTCATCGGCCTGCCACAATGGCGCAATCAGCCGCGTGCGGCAACCTTTGGCGGGCGGGCGAGGAACGCCGGCAGGTGATCGCCGAAGCCGACGATCTTGGCCTCGCTGCGATCCGCGCGCGCCTCGCTCCGGCGCGGTTCGGTCCGGCGCGGTGCAACCCGCGGGAAATGCATGACATTGCCGTCGGCCGCGGCGGTGTCCGCGCGCGGCTTGTCGCCGGTGCCTCGGGCGCGGCGTGCCGCCGGCGCCGAGGCCGGCAACCGGCGTGCATCACTCGCGGTCTCGGCGGCGCGGCGATTGTGACCGGCGCGCGGCGTGCGCGAGCGACCCCGGGGGCGGTCCTCAAATGCGAGTTCTGCCGGTGCGATACCCTCGATCGTCATTATCGGGATGTCTTTGCCGATCAGCTTGACGATCGCGGCCACCGCGGGGCCGTCTTCGGGAGTGGCCAGCATCAGCGAGCGGCCGGGCATGCCGGCGCGGCCGGTGCGACCGATGCGGTGAACGTAATCCTCGGCATGAATGGGCACGTCAAAACAGAAGACGTGGCTCATGCCCTTGATGTCGAGACCGCGGGCGGCAACGTCACTCGCAACCAAAAGCCGCACCTCGCCGTTTTTGAAGCGCTCAAGCGTTTCGGTGCGTTTGGGCTGCGGCATGTCGCCGTGCAACGGGGCAGCGTCGAAGCCGTGCCGGGTCAATGATTTGCACAGAATGTCGACATCGCGCTTGCGGTTGCAGAAGATCAGCGCGTTCTTGACCTCTTCCGAGCGGATCAGCCGGCGCAGCGCCTCGCGCTTGTCGCGCGGGTCGACGACCGTCAGAGATTGCGCCACGGTGGCCGCCGGCGAGGCCGGAGGGGCCACCGCGATTTCCACCGGATCGGTCAAAAAAGCGTCGGCCAAGCGCCGGATCTCGGCCGGCATCGTGGCCGAGAAAAACAGGGTTTGCCGCGGCTTTGGTAGCAGCCCGACGATCCGTTCGACATCGGGGATAAATCCCATGTCGAGCATGCGGTCGGCCTCGTCAATCACCAGGATGCGGACATCGCTCAAGATGATCTTGCCGCGGCCGTAAAGGTCGAGCATCCGGCCGGGCGTGGCAACCAGCACATCGACACCGCGATCGAGCTTGCGCTCCTGGTCGCCAAACCGCTCCCCGCCAATCAGCAGCGCCATCGTCAAACGGTGGTACTTGCCGTAGCGCTCGAACGAGTCGGCAACTTGTGTTGCCAGTTCGCGGGTCGGTTCGAGGATCAGCGAGCGCGGCATCCGCACCCGCGACCGCCCGGCCGCCAACATATCAATCATCGGCAGCACAAAGCTGGCGGTCTTTCCGGTGCCAGTCTGCGCGCAGCCCAACACATCCCGCTGGCGCTTAACCTGCGGAATGGCTTGTTCCTGGATCGGGGTGGGAGAGGTGTAACCGACGTCGCTGACCGCCCGCAGGAGTTCGGGCGAGAGACCGAGTTCAGAAAAATCCATCGAGCTGGTGTAGCCTTTTTGTAATATAAGCGTGCGTTTTCACCATAGTGGTTACATCGGGTGCTGTGCCGGGCGTGTCAATCTTTTTTTCTTGGCATCAGCGGCAACAGACCAGATCGGCACCGGTGACCCCGGTTAACGCCGGCGATATTGCGGACGTGGCGCCATCGCCGGCGCCGCGCGCTCGTCTTTATGGCGGAAGTTTATGCGCCCCTTGGTCAAGTCATAGGGCGTCATCTCGACTGTGACGCGATCGCCAGCCAAGATTCGGATTCGGTTTTTCTTCATCCGTCCGGACGAGTAGGCGAGGGTTTCATGGCCGTTGTCGAGGCGCACACGGAAGCGGGCGTCGGGCAACAGTTCCAGCACGGTGCCCTCGAATTCAATCAGGTCTTCTTTTGCCAATCAGTTCTCCTGGTCATGAAGGGAGGGAATGCGCATGCGCATCCCCTCGCCGGTGGTCAGGCTGAAATCGGGCGCAGGTTGACGGCCGAGACCCGACCGCGCTGACCCTGCTCGAGTTCGTAGCTGAGGCGTTGGCCTTCGCGCAAATCGTCCATTCCGGCGCGTTCGACCGCCGAGATGTGGACAAACACATCCGCACCCCCGGTTTCGGGCTGGATAAACCCATAGCCCTTCTGCGCGTTGAACCATTTGACCGTACCGGTCGCCATCGGTAGTAGCTCCACTTAGTAGAAAGAGGCCGCCGCGCCTCGGCGCGACGCATCGCACATCGATTGGCTCGGAAGCTACGGTCAGCGATCGCACGGGAACGTTGGGCCGGAACGCCGAAATCAAACCGGGTCGACAGAAATTAGGTAATTGGCGCCGCCCCGCGGCGCAAGGCGTCTTTACACATCGAGGTCGCGGGCGAAGCGGGCGTTTTTCTGGATGTAGTCGAAACGCAGTTCGGGGTGGCGGCCCATCAGGGCTTCGACAAGCCCGGCGGCGTTGCCGTCGATTGCGCCCCCGGCCCCGGCATCGTGGCCGTCGGCGGCGGCCAGCGTGACCTTGAGCAGCGTGCGCTGGGCCGGGTCCATCGTCGTCGCCTTCAAGTAGCGCGCCGGCATTTCGCCGAGCCCTTTGAAGCGGCTGATCTCGATCTTGCCCCGTCCGGAAAAGCCGGTGCGCAACAGCTCCTCGCGGTGGGCGTCGTCACGCGCATAGCGGGTCACTTCGCCCTGGGTCAACCGGTAGAGCGGCGGCATCGCCAAAAACAGATGACCGTTGGCGATCAGCCGCGGCATCTGCCGGAAAAAGAACGTCATCAACAGCGAAGCAATATGAGCGCCGTCGACATCGGCATCGGTCATGATCACGACCCGCTCATAGCGCAACGCCTCCTCGCGGTACTGCGGACCGACCCCGGCGCCGAGCGCCTGCACGATGTCGGCCAATTCCCGGTTGGCCTTCATCTTGTCGCCGGATGCGCTGGCGACATTCAGGATTTTGCCGCGCAACGGCAGGATCGCCTGGGTTTCGCGGTCACGCGCCTGCTTTGCCGAGCCGCCGGCACTGTCGCCCTCGACCAGAAAGATCTCGGTCCCGGCAGCACCGGCGCGCGTGCAATCGGCGAGCTTGCCCGGCAGGCGTAATTTGCGCGTCGCGCTCTTGCGCGCGATGTCGCGCTCCTGCCGGCGGCGCAGCCGTTCCTCGGCGCGCTCGGCGATCTGGTCGAGCAATCGCGCCGCGGCGGCGGGGTCGGCGCCAAGCCAATGGTCGAAATGGTCCTTGACCGCGCCTTCGACGAGGCGGGCCGCTTCGGGCGAAGCAAGACGCTCTTTGGTCTGGCCCTGGAATTGCGGGTCGCGCAGAAACAGCGACAGCAGCATAGCCGCGCCGCCGGCGATGTCCTCGGCGCTTGCCTGGGCGGCGCGGCGGTTGCCGACCAGCTCGGCATAGCCGCGCACCCCGCGCAGCAAGGCGTTGCGCAGCCCCGTCTCATGCGTGCCGCCCTGCGGGGTGGGAATGGTGTTGCAATAGCTGTGGCTGAATACCGCCTCGTCATCGGCAGGCCACGCCACCGCCCATTCGACACGGCCGCCGCCGGCCAGCTCGGCGGCGCCGACAAAGGGCCGTGAGGTCAGCGTCTCGCCCCCGCCGAGGCTCATCGCGAGAAAATCGGCAAGTCCGCCGGGAAAGTGAAAGCGATCCTCAGCCGGCACATCCGGCGGGCGAGGCAGGTCGGGATTGCAACTCCAGCGGATTTCGAGGCCGCCAAACAGGCAGGCCTTGGCGCGCGCCATCTGGTAGAGCGCCGCCGGGCGAAAGCCGAGGCCGCCGAAAATCGCGGGATCAGGATGGAACCTGACGGTCGTGCCGCGCCGGTTGTGCACCGGGCCACAATCCTCGAGCGGGCCCTCGGGGACGCCGCAGCGATAGCGCTGCCGCCACAGCCGCCGCTCGCGCGCCACTTCGACCTCGAGCGCATCCGACAGCGCGTTGACCACCGAAATGCCGACCCCGTGCAAGCCGCCCGAGGTGCGGTAGACCTCGCCGCCGAACTTGCCGCCGGCATGCAGGGTCGTCAGGATCACCTCGAGCGCCGATTTTTGCGGAAAACGCGGGTGCGGATCGATCGGGATGCCGCGCCCATTGTCCCGAATCGACAGCCAATCGCCGGCTGCAAGTTCGATCTCGATGCGTGTGGCATGGCCGGCCACGGCCTCGTCCATGGCGTTGTCGAGGATCTCGGCGGCGAGGTGATGGAGGCCGCGTTCGTCGGTGCCGCCGATAAACATCCCCGGGCGGCGCCGCACCGGTTCCAGACCCTCCAATACTTCGATGTGTTTGGCAGAATAATCGCCTGCAGGCGAGGCAATATCGCTGAACAGATCACGCATTTTGGCCGCAGCTATCGTTTAAACAAAGCTTCAGCACCGCGCCGCTGTCCCATCTTGGTCGCGATCTCGGCGCGCACGCGAGCGATTTCAGCTTCGAGTTCGCCGATGTAAGCTTCCAGTTCGGCGATGCCCATCGGCTCCAGATCTTTGGGTCCGACGGCTTTGCGGCGCGGCTCGAGCTCCTGCTCGTCGATCATTGGTGGCCCTCGCTCCTCGTCTTCTCCCGCTGGCGGCGGCTATTATATATCGCAGAGAAGCAATTACGCCCTGCCGTAGCCCGCCGCGCCCGCCTGGGCTCCGGGCCGAGAACCGGGACCACAGAATGCCTGCACCGCTGATGCCCAAGGCCACCGCCGTGTGGCTCGTCGAGAACACCTCGCTCACCTTCGAGCAGATCGCCGATTTTTGCGGCCTGCACCCGCTCGAAATCCAGGCCATCGCCGACGGCGAAGTCGCCAGCCAGATGCAGGGGCTCGATCCTGTCGCCAACGGCCAGACGACGGCCGAGGAAATCGCCCGCTGCCAGGCCGATCCCAACGCCCGGCTACAGCTGGCGCCGCAGGCGATCCCGCCCCAGGTCGTCAGGCACAAGGGCCCACGCTATACGCCAATCGCCAAGCGCCAGGACAAGCCCGATGCGATCGCGTTTCTGTTGAAGAGCCATCCGGAACTCTCGGATGCGCAGATCTCGAAACTGATCGGGACGACGAAGCCGACCATTGCCGCGGTGCGCGATCGGACCCACTGGAACAGCCCGAACATCAAGCCGCGCCACCCGGTCGGCCTCGGGCTGTGCACGCTCGACGAATTGGAGGAAGCGGTGCGCCGCGCCCGCGCCCGCATGCCGGCCGAGGCGGTGGCGGCGCTCGAGCGCGACGAGGCGGAACCTCTCGAAAATTAGCCTCGGCGGCTGTCGGCGGCGGCGGCTTTGCCGAGGGCGGCGGCGATCTCGGCGAGGACGGCCGGGTCGTCGATTGTCGGCGGCAGCTGGTAGCTCTCGCCGTCGGCAATCTTGCGCATCGTGCCGCGCAGGATCTTGCCCGATCGGGTCTTGGGCAAGCCGGCGACGACGATCGCGCTGCGGAAGCTCGCCACCGGCCCGATCCGTTCGCGCACCAATGCTATGGCCTCGCGCTCAATCTCGGCCGGCGGGCGGGTCGTCCCGGCTTTCAGCACCAACAGACCCAACGGCACCTGGCCTTTGAGCGCATCGGCGACGCCGATGACGGCGCATTCGGCGACATCGGGATGGGCCGCCAGCACTTCCTCGATGCCGCCCGTCGACAGCCGGTGCCCGGCGACATTGATGATGTCGTCGGTCCGGGTCATGACATGGACATAGCCGTCGGCATCGATAAACCCGGCGTCGGCGGTCTGGTAAAAGCCGGGATAGGCCGAGAGATAGGTTTGCACGAATTGCGCGTCGGCTTCCCATAAGCTCGGCAATGCGCCGGGCGGCAATGGCAGCTTGACCGCCAGCGCCCCGATCTCACCGGCGGCCAATTCGTGCGGATCGCCTTCGCGCTCGGCGTCGAGCACCTTGAGGTCCCAGCCCGGCACCGGCCGGGTGGCCGAGCCGTGCTTGACCGGCAGCTTTTCGATGCCCAGGCAATTGGCGGCGATCGGCCAGCCGGTTTCGGTCTGCCACCAATGGTCGACGACCGCGACGCCGAGATGCTGCTCGGCCCAGGCGACGGTCGGCGGGTCGGCGCGCTCGCCGGCGAGAAACAGCGCGCGGAAGCCTTTGAGGTCGTGGCGGCGGATCAGCGCGCCCTCCGGGTCCTCGCGTTTGATCGCGCGGAAGGCGGTCGGCGCGGTAAAGAAAACCCGCACATCATGCGCGGCGATCACCCGCCAAAAAGCGCCGGCATCGGGGGTTCCGACCGGCTTGCCCTCATACATGACCGTCGTGCAGCCGTAGATCAGCGGCGCGTAGACGATGTAGGAGTGGCCGACCACCCAGCCGACATCGGACGCGGTCCAGAAGGTCTCGTCGGGGGCAAGGCCGTAAATGTGGCGCATCGACCAATGAAGCGCCACGGCATGTCCGCCATTGTCGCGCACCACCCCTTTGGGCACCCCGGTCGTGCCCGAGGTGTAGAGGATATAAAGCGGGTCGGTTGCCGCCACCGGGACGCAATCGGCGGGACGTGCGGCCGCCTCGCGTTCATGCCAGTCGTGGTCACGCCCGGCGGCGAGAGGAGCCGGATGCATCGGCCGCTGCAAGACCACGCAATGTTCGGGCTTCGACTTTGCCTCGGCGATCGCGGCATCGACGAGCGGCTTGTAGGCGACGATCCGGTTCGGCTCGATGCCGCAGGAGGCCGTCAAGATGACGCGCGGCCGTGCGTGGTCGATCCGGGTGGCGAGTTCATGCGCGGCAAAGCCGCCAAACACGACCGAATGAACAGCGCCGATCCGCGCGCAGGCCAGCATTGCCATCGCCGCCTCCGGCACCATCGGCATATAGATCAGCACCCGGTCGCCGTGGCGCACGCCAAGACCGACCAGCACGCCGGCCAGCTGCGCCACGCGGTCGCGCATTTCCCGGTAGGTGAACCGCGCCACCTGGCCGGTCACCGGGCTGTCCCAGATCAACGCGGTGCGGTCGCCGCGCCCGGCCGCGACATGACGGTCGAGCGCGTTCCAACAGGTGTTGAGCCGGGCGCCGACAAACCAACGGTAAAATGGCGGCCGGCTGGTGTCGAGCACACGCTCCCAGCGCCGCTCCCAGGCGATCGCCTCGGCGGCCTCGCTCCAGAATGCTTCCGGCTGTTCGATCGACCGGCGATAGGTGTCGAGATAGCTCATCGCCATCATTCCTCCCTCAGCCTATTCTCGCGCGGCAGCCCGCAAGAAAACAGGAGTTTTCGAGTTCGGTCCGGGTCGTGTGGGCGGGCGCGCTTTGGCCGCTCACGCGGCGCGCGCGGGACGCTCGGGCTCGCCATGGCCGCTGACCGCGGCGCCATCGCTCGGGGAGAGGCGCAGAAAGCCAAAGGCGGCAGCAAGCGGGACCAGGCCAACCAGAAAGAAGGCGAGGCGAAAATCGGCGACAGTGAGTTTTGCCGACCCGGCGATCACCGCCAACAACGCGGCGGCAACCGCTACGCCAAAGCCGCGCGCGACTTGCTGCGCCACACCGGCGACGCTGGTCCCTTTGCTCAACAGGGGTGCCGGCATGTCGGCGTAACTGACCGTGTTGAGGGCGAGGTATTGCACACTGCGCACGCAACCCGAGACCAGCACCAGCAGCACCGTCAGCCAAACCGGTGTGTCGCTGTGCAACAGGCCGCAGGCCGCGGTCACCCCCGCCGCGATCAGCGCCGTACCCGCCAGCAACCGGCGAAAGCCGAACAAACGTAGCAGCGGGCCGGCAAGCGTGCGCACCGCCATCGCGCCGACGCTCGACGAAAAGGTCAGCAGCCCCGATTGGAGCGGGCCCAATCCAAAGCCGACCTGGAACAACAGCGGCAGCATAAACGGCACCGCGTCGAGGCCGATGCGGCACAATCCGCCGGTCAGGGTGCCGATGCGAAAGGTGCGGATGCGCAGCAGCGTGAGATCGAGCACCGGATCGGCGCAACTTCTGGTGTGGCTGACATAGAGCGCCAGGATCGCCAGCGCCGCCGGAAAGAAGGCCATTCCCAAGGCGCTGGGAAATAGCGGGCGGCCAAGGTTCTCGATCGCCAGCTCCAACAGCGCCAGGCCCAGCCCGCAAATCACAAAGCCGCGCAGATCGAAGCGGACCGGGGAGGGGGCGCGGAAATTTTCGAACAGCTTGAGCGCCAGCAGCAGGCCGGCAAGCCCGATTGGCAGGTTCAGGAAAAAGATCGCCCGCCACGACAGGGCAGCGGTGACAAATCCGCCGACGATCGGTCCTGCGGTCGGCCCGATCATCGCCGGTATTGTCATCCAGTTCATCGCGCTCACCAGATCGGAGCGCGGAAAGCTGCGCAGCAGAATGAGGCGCCCGACCGGGGTCATCATGGCGCCGCCAAACCCCTGGATCACGCGCATCGCCAGCAAGGCCCACAGGCTTGGCGCAATCCCGCACAATGCCGAGCCGATGCTGAAGATTGCGATGGCCGAACAGAACACGGCGCGGGCCCCGAGCCGGTCGGCAATCCACCCGCTGACCGGGATGAACACGGCGAGGCTCAGCAAATAGGTGGCGATAACGAGGTTGAGCCGCAGCGGCGTCTCGTTGAGGCTCTTGGCCATCGCCGGGATCGAAACGGCAATCATCGTCGAATCGAGCCCTTCCATAAAAAAAGCGCAGCCGACGATCAGCGCGACGACGATCGCTCGTCGCGCCGGCGCCGCGGCGGCGGTGTCGCTCACCCGCGGTCCGCCGGCGACACTTGGGCCCAAGGCGCGCGAGCGAGGCCGACGGCGCGCCGATCCGCAATCCCGAGGCCGCCTTCCTGCATTTCCGAGGAGGTCCCGCCGCTGTTGACACCAAGCCGTGCCGCGACCATAGCCGATCGTGCCGGGAGTGGGGGCGGCAAAGGTGGAGACCGACCCTATCGAGATCGCGCTTGTCGACCGCTGGGCGCTTGACTATCTCGCGCGCTATGCGAGTTCGGCCGAGAATTTGCGCCGGGTGCTGGTGCGCCGGATAAGGCGCCGGTCGCGCGACGACGTCGAAGCCGTGCAGCGGGCGACACCGATCATCGATACGGTGATCGAACGCCTGCGCCGCAGCGGTCTGCTCGATGACGAAGCCTATGCCGCGCAGCACGCGCAGGCCCTCCACCGACGCGGCGCCTCACTCCTCCGCATCAGCGCGCGTCTGGCGGCAAAAGGGGTCCCGGGCGCGGCCGCAACCGACGCCCTGACGGCGTTGCGCAACGTGACGCGCGATCCCGATCTCGCCGCCGCCTGCATCTTTGCCCGCCGCCGGCGGCTCGGTCCCTATCGCGACGGAGGCCCCGACCATGGGCGTGATCTCGCCGCCTTCGCCCGCGCCGGTTTTGCCCGCCGCGTCGCCGAAGCGGTGCTGACCTGTACCGATGTCGATGCCGTCGAGGCATTGGCGCGCGAAGCCTCAGGCTCGCAGCCGGGATAGAAAACGGGCGGCATAAGGCGCCCGGCGCGTGGCCGGCGCGGTGGTCAGGCCCGCCGCAGTTCTCGCGGCGTTGCCGGCTGCGGTGGCGCGTCGGCCGGCTGGGCGGGCGCGCCGATAATCGCCACCGGCGAGGGATCGCGCATCGCCACGCCGTGCTTGTCAAAGGCGATCTTGACCGCCCGGTTGAAGGCGCGGCCGACCGTGTACTGCTTGGCCGGCAGGGTGCGGATGCGGACCAGCAATACCACCGAAAACTCGTTGAGCGCATCGACCCCGAGATATTCGAACGGATCGAGGATCAGGTCGCGAAGACTCTCGTCGGCGGCGACAGTGGCGCTGGCCTCGCGCAGAATTTCGACCACCCGATCGATGTCCTCGCCATAGGCGATCGTGACCCGGGCCGTGACATAGGCAAAGTCGCGGGTCATGTTCTTGACGGTCGTAACCTCGCTATAGGGGATCGTGTGGACCGTGCCGGCAAGATCGCGCAAGCGGATCGTGCGCACGCCGATCGCTTCGACCACGCCGGCATGGTCCTTGCCGACATCCACGATGTCGCCGACCGCAAGCTGATCTTCAGCCAGAATGAACAACCCGGTGATGATGTCGCGCACCAGCGCCTGGCTGCCAAACCCGATCGCCACGCCGATTACGCCGGCGCCGGCGAGCAGCGGGGCGATGTCGATGCCGAGACGCGAAAGGATGATCAATGTTGCCATCACCACGATCAGCGACAGCATTGCGGTGCGCAACAAGGGTAGCAATGTGCGCACCCGAGTGCGCCGCGGACCGGCGCTATCGATCCGCGCCACATAGCGCTCGATGGCTGCGGCAAAAATCTCCCAGGTCGCGAGCGCGGCGGCGATGATCAGCCCGATCGTCAGCAGATCGCCGCCGGCGTGCCGCACCCATTGCGAGCTGAGCCAGGCAAACGCGCTGACCTCCCAGGCCTGCAGCACGGTCAACCCGGCGACAGTGAAGATGACGGCGTTGGCGAGCCAGCTCAGGATCGGGACGTATCGGTTGGCCCGTTGCTCGAGGGTCGGGAATTGCGCCTTGAGCGGCGGCGCAATCGCAAAGCCGCGGCGGCTGAGCCCGCGGATGGCGTGGGCCAGGGCCCGCGCGATGACCACCGCCAGCACGCTGAAGGCCGTCGCCCGCGCGACATAGGCGAACCCGCCCTCGATCTTGAGCGCGTAAATCGCATAAACCCCGGCGATATAAAAAATTGCGAGCAAAGGCCAGATCTCGGCGAGAGTCCGGCGCACCCGGCCCCAGCCCGATCCGACGCTGCCGTCGCTGCCGATCCAGCCGGCGATCGGCGCCCGGTTCTGCAGCAGAAAGATCATGGCCAGCAGGGCCAAGACCAATCCGACCAGCTTCAACAGCAGCGCATAAAGCGGTCCGGGAATTCCTAACCACCATGCCGCCTCGGGCACGGCGTAGCCGTAAAGGCTCCACACGACGAACCTCTTGACCCAGATGTAAAGATAGTTGCGGGTCTCGGCGTCGAGCGGGACGAACAGCGTGCCGGCATCGGCGGGTAAAAGCGCGGCGCGCGCCAGACACAGCGCGAGGCGCGCCTCGACCGTCGCCACCGTCAGCACCGACATCATGATGCCGATCGGGCTCAACGGCTCGAGTGCGAGCGCCACCGCGCTGTAGGCGATCGCGGCGAAGGCCAGCACCGGCACGGCGTCCAACACCAGCGCCAACAGCGCGAACAGCATCCTGACCGGACGCGTGTCGCGGCGCCGCACCGGGAAGACCGGGCGGGCGCGCGCGATCAGCTGGCGCAAGACCCATTCCACCGCGGCCGCGGTTCCAAACACCCCGAAAAAGGCTACGGCCGCCGTGGCCCAGCGCTCGCGTGCGGCGGGGCTGTGCCATTGCTCGCGCGCCCAGCGCACCAGCCGCGGCGCGTCGACGACAACCGCCGCACCGGCGAGGATTTCGCCGGTCAACGCGTCGATTTGCCGCGACAGCCGCCCGAGCAACGCGACCCCTTCGGGCTGGGTTGGCGCGACCGGCTGTTGCACCGCGATCAACGCCTTGAGTTCGGCCACCAACTTGGCTCGGGCAGCGGGGTCTTCGAGCGTTTGCAAGAGGCTGCGCAACTGGTCAGGCGAAACCTGGGCAGAAGGCGCGGGGGAGGGTGCCGTGGCCGGCGCGACGGCGACCGCTGCGGTGGCGGCGCCCGCCGGCCGGGAAATGGCGATCAGCGCGCCTATGGCCGCAACCAGCAGCCACAACCCCTTCGGCATCGATGAATCCCCCCGTCGAAGCTGGCGCACGTCCGGAAGCGGGCTGCTGCGGCCGCGTTCTTAAGGTGCCCTTCCTTAAGCCGCCTCTCGGGAAGGTGCTAACCCGGTTCGCGCGCGCGCATCAGTGCGGCGACCGCGGCCGCGGTCGGATCGCCGCTGGCGTCGAGCGCGGCGATGATCCGCGGCCGGTCGGATGCCGGACGGTTCTGGCTCAGCTTGAACTTGCCTTCGAGGCGGTTGACGCGGATCTCGAAGCCGACCACGCCGTTCAGCATACCGGAAATATAGGAGGCGGGCTGATCCTCGATGCGCCACGGTGCGGCGGCGCCCAGTTCGTGGCGATCGGAAAGCCGCCGCAAAAAGGCGCGCAGCCATTCCTTGTCCTCGATCAGCTGCGGACGCCCATAGGCATGGACATCGGCGTAGTTCCAGGTCGGCACGGCCGGCCCTGTCGCATACCATCGTGGCGAGATATAGGCGTGCGGCCCTTCGAACAGAACAAGCACCTCTTCGGCTTCGGCGAGGTCCGCGACCTGCGGGTTGGGGCGCGCCAGATGCGCCTGCAGAAACAGGTTCTCGGCGCGCCGTTCGAGCAGAAACGGAACGCGGCTTGCTGCCAATCCACGGCTTCCATGGCTCACCAGAACAGCGAAATCATGGCGCTCGATATGGGCGAGGAGGATTTCGGGACGGGTCTCGGTAAACACCGGCGGCAGATAGACCATGGCAAGACCCTTGTAGGTTTGGACGCGCGCCAATCCCGCGACGCGCCGGGCCGACACCGCCTCACTTGGCGACCATCACATCCGAAGCCTTGATGATCGCATAGGCCTCGTCGCCGGTTTGGAGGCCGAGATCGTCGACCGCCTCATTGGTGATCGATGCCGTCACGACCACGCCGCCGCCGATATCGATCCGGACATGGGCGGTGGTCTGTCCTTTGGCGACGCCGACAATCCGCCCTTTGAGCTGGTTGCGCGCGCTGATCTTCATTTCTCTCCTCCATGGGCTGTTGGCCGGCCGCGGCGGGCTCTGGTAAGCTGCCCGATATATCCCAGCCGATAGGGCGTGGCCACCGGCGGATGGAGAACGAGTGGAAATGGCGCAGGCAAAAACCGGTTCGATATTGGGCGACACGATCGCCGCGATCGGCGACATCCTCGGCCCCGATCTCGCGGATTTGACGGTCGAGCGCGTGGTGGTCGGCCTGTTCTTTACCGGCGTCAAGCTTAGTAACGGTGTCGCCGGCGCCTGTGCGACGCCGATCAAGACCATCCCGGAGGCGGTGTGCTGCCCGAGTTCGACGATGGCGATGCCGTTTCCCGGCAAAATGCGCGGCCGGCCGGCGGTGGCGCTGGCCGAGGAGGCGCTGAGCCCGCATGGCATCCGCCGTGCTGTCGGCATTGCCACGCTCAACGCGCTGGCCGAGGATTGCTGGCGCCGTCGCCCGCATCCGGGCGTCGAGCTTCTCACCGGTGTCGATGCCTTTGATGCTACCAAAATCGGCGCCGGCGAGCGGGTGGTTGTGGTCGGCGCGTTTGTCCCGTTCCTGAAGGAATTGAAGCGCCTGCGCCAGCCCTTTCTGGTGCTGGAGCAGGATCCGGCGACCCTCAAGGGCGATGAGCTGCCGTTTTTTCGCCCCGCCGAGATGGCGCCCGAGATCGTGCCTCAGGCCGATGTGCTGTTGATTACCGGCTCGACCCTGGTCAACGCGACGCTCGAAGATCTGCTGGCGCTGGCACGGCCGGAAGCTCGCGTCACCGTGGTCGGCCCGACGGTCGGCATGCTGCCCGACGCCTTTCTTGCGCGCGGCGCCGATATTCTCGGTTCGGTGCGGATTGCCGAGCCTGACGCCTTTCTCGATCTGCTCGCCGAAGGCGGGTCGGGGTATCACTTTTTCGGCCGGTCGGCGCAGAAAATCGTGCTCAGCCGCCGCGCCCTGTCCCGCCCGGCCTCGCAAGCCGCTTAGCCGGGAGCGATCGGGTCCGGCCCCGCCGGGCCGGCAGGTGCGATCGCATCGGCAAAGGTCAATTTAGGTCGCGCGTGGGCGACGGGGCTGGGAACGCGGCCGCAGCGACGAGGGGTGGAGCTAGTAGCCTTCGCGCTCCATACGTTTGCGCAACAGCTTGCGATAACGGCGGATCGCCTCGGCCCGTTCGCGCGCACGACGCTCCGAGGGTTTTTCGTAGCTGCGCCGCAATTTCATTTCCCTGAACACGCCCTCGCGCTGCATCTTTTTCTTCAAGGCTCGCAGAGCCTGGTCGACATTGTTGTCGCGGACGAGGACTTGCACGGGGGCTTTTCTCCATAGAGGCAACCGGTGCGACGCCAAATGCCGCACCCTCGAACAAATTTAGCACTCGCGGGTCGCGCTGTGAAGGCTGAGCCGCCGGCCGCGCTTTACGATGGCGGTGCAAGCGCCATATGCTTAGCCATGTCCCTGCTGAAAATCGCCCGGATGGGCAATCCCGTCTTGCGTCAGAAGGCCGCCGCGGTCGACGACCCGCAGGCGCCGTGGGTGCGGCGGCTGGTCAAGGACATGGTCGAGACGATGGAGGATGCCGGCGGCACCGGACTTGCCGCCCCGCAGGTGCATGCGCCGTGGCGGATCGTCGTGTTTTTTGTCTCCGGCGAGCGTTTGAGCGGGCTTCCGGGCGATGTTGCACAGCAGCTGACGGTCCTGATTAATCCCGTGGTCGAACCGGTCGGCGAGGAGCGGGCATTCGGATGGGAGGGCTGTCTTTCAGTGCCCGGAATGCGCGGCCTCGTGCCGCGCCATCTGCGCATCCGCTACCATGCGCTCGATCTCGACGGCAATTTGGTCGAACGCGAGGCTGCCGGGTTTCACGCCCGCGTGGTCCAGCACGAATGCGACCACCTTGACGGGATCCTTTATCCGCAGCGGCTGGTCGATCTGCGCCACTTGTTCTTCATGGACGAGCTTGAGCGGCACCCGGTCGATCTCGCCGAATTCTTGGGCGAGACGCTGGTCGAATGAACAGTCCGCTCGCCGACAATCTGCGCCGGGCGCTGATCGAGGCGGCCCTGCCTGATGTTGCGTTTGACGGCTGGTCGCGGGCGGTGCTGCGCGCCGCGGCGCGTCGCTGCGGGATCGACGAAGAGGAGGCGCGGGCGCTGTTTCCGCGCGGCGCCGTCGATCTTGTCGCCGGCTTCAGCCGCTGGGCCGATCAGCGCATGCTCGACCGGCTTGAAGCCGAGCCGCCGGCGGATGCATCCACCGCCGACCGGATCGCCCGGGCGATCGCCATCCGGTTCGAGCTCGTCGAACCGTGGCGGGAGGCGGTGCGGCGGGCCTTGGCCGTGTTGGCGCTGCCGCACAACGCGCTGCTCGCGGCGCGCCTGCTCTACGAGACCGTCGACGCGGTCTGGTATGCCGCGGGCGACGGCGCCACCGATTTCAGCTTTTACACCAAGCGCGCGAGCTTGGCGGCGATCTATGCCGCGGCGGTGCTCTATTGGCTTGAAGACCGGTCGGAAGATTTCGCCGATACGCGCGACTTTGTCGCCCGCCGGCTGGCCGGTTTTGTTCGCTTTGGGCGGTTGCGGCGCGATCTCGAAACCGTCGTCGAACGGCTGCCGAACCCGCTCCGTCTGCTGCGGCCGCTGCGTTAGGGCCGCGCTGCCGAGACCGGGCGGCATCACCCCGGGCGGCATCACCCCGGGCGGCATCACCCCGGGCGGCCAGGCGTAGCACCCGGCACGCGGATCGTCTCGACCTTGCTCCCCGCAAGCCGGAACAGGCGATGCTGCGGCACCGGCAACGCCAGGGCCTCGGCCGGCGGCAAGCGAAGGTAAAGCCCGCGCAAGACCCGGCTGACAAGACCATGGGTGACGACGATCCGCACGCCGCCCTCATCCTGCTCGCCGAGCCAGGCCGCCAGACGCCCGGAAAACGTATCGTAATCCTCGCCGCCGGGCGCACCGAACCACCATAAAGGTCCTTCCCGCGCAAAGAGGCCGGGCGCCAGCGCTGCGATCTCGGCGTAGGTCAGGCCGTCCCAGTCGCCGATCGACAATTCGCGCAGGCGTTCGTCGATAGTGAGGGCAGCGGTCCCGCCCATTTGCTCGCGGATGATCGCGGCGGTAGCCCGGGCGCGGCCGAGCGGGCTCGAAACGATCGGCGCTGCGGCCGCTTGCGGCAGTCTGGCCAGCCATTGCCCGACCGCGCGGGCTTGGGCCCGGCCGCGCTCGGTCAGCGGCGAATCAAGCCGGCCCTGATTGCGCCGGGCCACATTCCATTCGGTCTCGCCATGTCGGACCAGCAGGATCGTCACGTTGCCGCCATCGGGTTGCGCAACCGGTACAGCACATGCCGTTTGAGCGGTCCATCCGGGAGGTTCGGATGGTCATAATCATCGGCCGGGTCGTGGGTCATGCCGAGGCGCTGCATGATGCGTCGGGAGCGTGAGTTGGCCGGTACCGTCACCGCGACGATCTCGGCAAGACCGAGCCCCAAGAACCCGTAGTCGAGTGCGGCGCGCGCCGCCTCGCTCGCATACCCGCATCCCCAATAAGGGCGCGCGAGCCGCCAGGCAATTTCGACGGCCGGGGTGAAATGCGCCTCGTACGGGACCCAGGCAAGCCCGACGATCCCGGCAAAGCCGGCTTTGCCTGGCAATTCCACCGTCCAGCGGCCAAAGCCGTGCTCGCGCCAATGCGATTTGAGCCTTGAAACCCAGGCCTCGAGGGCGCCCGGCTCGCGCAGCGAGGGCAGAAATTCCATGACCGCGGGATCGGCGGCCATCGCCTCGAAGGCAGCGAGATCGTCGTCGCGCCAGGCGCGCAATAAGAGCCGCGGCGTCGTCAGGGTCGGGATCACGGCTCTTTGTCGCCCGCGCCGCGCCCGGCCAGTTGCGTCACGAACAGCTGCTGCAGCTGCTCGAACCCTTTGACCGTCGCCGGCAGCCAGGTATCGATCATCGTCTTGGCATCCATCGCCTTGAGATTGGCGGACAGCTGCTGCTGCAATTCGCGCAACAGCGCCTGTTGCAGAGGTTGCACATCGGGCAGGCCGAGAAAGCGGCGCGCCTCGTCGGGGGTGCAATCGATGTCGAGCTTGATCCTCATCGCGGCGTTTCCTCTCGTCGCCGCGCCGGCCGAACGGGACAGCGCGGCGGGTCTCGTGTACTCTTCGGTGCCATGCCCGTCGACATCCCGTTCCTGCGCGAGTTCTCGTTTGATTATGGCCGGCTCGAACCGGTCGCGCCCGGCATTCGCCGCATCGTCGCCCGCAACCCCAGTCCGTTCACCTTCAAGGGTACCGGAACCTACGTGGTCGGGAGCGGCGAGGTCGCGGTCATCGATCCCGGTCCCGATCTCGACGAGCATGTTGCGGCTCTGCTTGGCGGGCTGGCCGGCGAGCGGGTCACCCATATCCTCGTCACCCATACCCATAACGATCATTCGCCGGCCGCCAAGGCGCTGAAAGCGGCGACCGGCGCGCCGACTTACGGCTTTGGCCCCCATGCCGGCGGGCACCGCGGCGAGGCCGCTATCGAGGAAGGCGGGGATTGGGACTTCATCCCCGACGTGACGTTGGAAGATGGCGCGGAGATTGTCGGGGCCGGTTGGCGTATCGAGGCGGTGCATACCCCGGGCCACACCTCCAACCATCTCTGCTTTGCACTGCCCGAATCCGGCGTGCTGTTCAGCGGCGATCATGTGATGGGCTGGTCGACCAGCGTCATCGCTCCGCCCGACGGCGACATGAGCGCGTATATGGCTTCGCTCGACAAATTGCTGCGCCGTCGCGACCGCGTCTATTGGCCGACCCATGGGCCGGCGATTACCGAGCCCGAACCGCATGTTCGGGCCTTTGTTGCCCATCGCCGCGAACGCGAGGCCGGGGTTGTCGCGTGTCTCGCCGCCGGCCCGCAACGCATCGAGCAGATTGTCGAGCGACTCTATGTCGGGCTGGCGCCAGGTCTCTCTCGCGCCGCCGCGCGGTCGGTCCACGCGCATCTGCTCGATCTGGTTGCGCGCGGCATTGTCGCCAGCGACGGGGCGCCGACGATCGACGCGGTGTACCGCACCGGCCGCTAGCGCAAATCCGGAAAGAAGCGCGGCACCCCCGCGACCGCGCGAGCCGCTCGGCGTTCTCTGTGAGCCGCCGGCGCCGGTGTCGCGCTGGCCAAGGACAGCGCTGAACCACAAGCATCACGACTGTGGTAGAAGTCGCCTATTGCGGCAATCTATCAAGCGATGCCCATTTGTTGGACAAACGATCTCAGTACTGGTAATATCCAGACCGAAAATTGTGCAATGATAAGACATGGTTCAAAGAAAATATCGCTAGTTTTCATTGCACTGCAACACAGCGTGATCATACCCCGCCTTGCCATTCGTGGCATGGAGGGGAAACATCATGAAATTTTATTTACACAACGCAACCGTCACGGCGGCCGTGGCGGGCATGCTTACGGTTGTCGGCGGCGTTGCAAAGGCCGACGAGCTGGCGGCGCTGCGGGCCAGCCAGGCCGCACTCGCCGCACAGCAGGCGGCACTCGACAGGCAGCAGGATCTGCTGAATGCGCGCATCAACCAGCTGGCGCAGGCGGCCGGTCCCAATCCCGGCGGCGGGGTCGGCCCGCTCGGCACGCCGGAAGTAAAGGGGGTACAGGGCGCCGGCAGCTTTGCCCGGTCGTTTCTGATCCCCGGCACCGAGACCTCGATCCGGGTCGGCGGCTTTATCGATGAATCCGTCTTTTATTACTTGCAGAACGGCCCCGCCAACGGTGTGCCGAGCGTCACCGCCGAGATCGATGGCAACCTCGAGACCCAACCGATTTTCAGCGGCGGCCGGATCGTTCCCGGCTATCCGAGCTCCGGCAAACTGGTCCCGGCCAATATTCAATCTTCCCGCGGCAACGGCGTCTTTTTTCAGACGCCGCAGCAATCTCGGATCAACTTCGAGACGCGGACCCCGACCGCCTATGGCGAAGCGCGCACCTTTCTCGAAATGGACTTCAAGGGAACCAACAATTTCAGCACGACCGGCGAGAACGGCCAATCGAGCGTCAATAACCCGCTGATCCCGCGGCTGCGCTACGCGTTCGCTTCGCTCGGCGGGTTTCTCGCCGGGCAGGCCAATTCCAATTTCCGCGATGCCGCCGCCGAGCCCGAAACTTTCGCCGATGACGGTCCTCCAGGCATCGCCGGCCCGCAGCGCATTCCGCAGCTCCGCTATACCTATCAGGGGCCGTGGGGCAGCGCGTGGTCGGTCTCAGCCGAGCAGCCCTCGACCGAGATTTTGACGCCGGCGGGCAAGGTGGCCAGCGATTCGACCAATCAGGTGGTCAGCACCGTCTCCGGTCTTGTCCCGGCCAGCAACAACCCATCGGGTGCGGTTGGCTGCGTCGCCAACGGGGTATTGGTAACGACCGGCAGTGCTGCCACCTCGGGCTGCACCTTGACCGCGAACCCGACAAAAGCCTCGGCTCCCGATCTGACCTTCGCCTCCTATTGGGCGCGGCCCTGGGGCCATGTCGATGTCCGCGGCGTGCTCCGTCCGACTTTGGCCATCAATGACGGCCGCTATGTGAACCAACAATTTGTCGGCTATGGCGGCGGGCTCTCGGGTGATGTGAGGCCGGATTGGTTCGGCTGGCCCAAAGATGATTTCCAGTGGCAGTTCACGGTCGGCAACGGCATCGGCCGGTATCTGACCAACGCGACGGGCGGGGATTTGGCAACCAACTACCTGGTGACGCCGACCTCGCCGCAAGCGGCGGCCAGCGTGCTGGTCAGCCCGATCATGGAGGCGGGCGGCACCGTCGGCTATCAGCATTGGTGGCTGGCCAATCTGCGCTCGAACCTCGCCTATGGCTATTGGATGGCCAATGTGTCCTCGCAGCTGGTTGGTCCGATCGAGGCGACCGTCGCCAACAAGCGGTTGCAGGCGGTCAATTTCAACCTGATCTGGAGCCCGGTCGCGTTTATCGACACCGGTTTCGAGTATCTCTGGGGCCAGCGTACCGTGGTCGCCAATATCAGCGGCCAGGAGCAGGTGTTGATCGGCAAGTTCCGCGTCAAGTTCTGAGAATGTGCCGCGGGCGGATTTCGCGGAACGCCGGATCCCTGGTCAGGGATCCGGCACCTCACGCGCATCGCGCGCTGCGGCCAACAATGCCGTGACCTCGTCGTCTTGGGTCTGGGCAAAGTCGCAATAGCAGGCGCCCACGGCGTAAAACGGCTCAGGCGTCAGAACGCAGGCGAGCTCATCGGCCTCGGCGGCGAGCTGCGTGCAAATCTCGCGCGCGGCGACCGGGACCGCGACAACGATCTTGGCCGGCTTCAGCCGCCGCACGGCCGCAACCGCGGCCCGCATCGTGGCCCCGGTCGCCAGCCCGTCATCGACAAGGATCACAATCCGGCCGGCGATCGCGGGTGCGGCGGCGCCGGCGCGAAACAGCCGTTCGCGCCGGCCGAGTTCGGCAAGTTCGCGCGCCGCGATGGCCGCGATCTGGGGCCGCCTGATCTTGAGCCGCTTGATAATATCGCGATTAAGGACGCGCACACCGCCGCTCGCGACCGCGCCAATCGCCAGCTCTTCCTGTCCGGGCGCACCCAACTTGCGAACCATAAACACGTCGAGCGGGGCCCTGAGCGCGGCCGCCACCTCGAACGCGACCGGCACTCCGCCGCGGGGCAAGCCGAGCACAACGACATCGTCACGGCCTTGATAGCGGCCGAGCTGATTGGCCAAGAGCCGTCCCGCCTCGCGGCGGTCACGAAACCGCTCTGGCACGTTTGCGCTCCCCGGCGGGCCGGCCGCGACCGGTCCCGGATTAGAATGTCGCGGCGCTTGGTCGCGATCAACCCGCTTCTCACGCGGGCGGGGTTCGGGGGCGAGAAAACCCGCTGTTTTGTCGGTGGGGAGCCGCTCGCCTAAACCGGCGCGACGGTCATCTCGCCCAGATAGGCTTGGCGGATCTGCTCGTTCTGGCGCAATTGGCTTGACGGGCCGCTCAGCACCACCTGGCCGGTTTGCAGCACATAGGCGCGGTGGGCGATCTGCAAGGCCATGTTGGCGTTCTGCTCGACCATGAAAATGGTCGTTCCCTGGCGGTTGATCTCTTGGACGATGTCAAAGACCTGCTCGACATAGGCTGGCGACAATCCCATCGACGGCTCGTCCATGCACAAGAGCTTGGGGTGCGCCATCAACGCACGGCCGATCGCGACCATTTGCTGCTCGCCTCCCGATAGCGTGCCGGCAAGCTGCTGCAAGCGTTCCTTGACCCGCGGAAAAAGGGCGAAGACCCGCTCGAGATCCTGCTGGAACTCGGGACCGCGCGGCCGGGTATAAGCACCCATTTCGAGGTTCTCATAGACGGTCATGCGCGGGAACAGGCGGCGCGCCTCGAGCACCGGGGCGATGCCGCGGCGCACCCGTTCGGCGGTGCTCACCCCGGAAAGCGGCCGGCCCTCGTAAAAAACCTCGCCGCGACTGGGACGCACGATCCCCATGATCGTCTTCATTGTCGTCGATTTGCCCGAGGCATTGCCGCCCAACAGGCAGACGATCTCGCCGGCCTCGATCCGGTAATCGACCGATTTCAGCACATGCAGGTCGCCGTAATGGGTGTCGACCCCCTTGAACTCGAGGAGCGGAGCCGTGGCGTTCACGCGAAGGCGGCGCTGCGGCCGAGATAGGCGCGGATCACTTCCTCGTCATTGCGGACGGTCTCCGGTCGTCCCTCGGCAATCTTCTCGCCGTGATCGAGCACGACCACCTGGTCGGCGAGGCTGACCACGACATCGAGCTTGTGTTCGATCAGCACGATTGTCAGTCCGGAATTGTTGAGGCTCTTGATCTGCTCGGCGAGTTCGAGAGTCTCGGCGGGGTTCATGCCGGCGGTGGGCTCGTCAAGCAGCAGCAGGGTCGGGTTGGAGGCAAGCGCCCGGGCGATCTCGGTCCGTCGCCGGTTGGCGTAAGACAGACTCGAAGCCAGATGCTCGGCGCGCGGCACCAGCCGATTGCCGAACAGCGCGAGAATGGCGAGCGCCCGCTCGCGCGCCTCCTCTTCCTCGCGGCGCGTGCGCGGCAGGCGCAGCAGAGCGCCGGCGGCCCCGGATGCGAGCCGCGCATGCATGCCGATCATTACATTTTCAAGGACGGTCAGGTTGGGGAACAGCCGGAGGTTCTGAAAGGTGCGCGCAATCCCGCACTCCAGCACCCGATGCGGCGGCAGCCCGACGATTTCGCGGCCGGCCATCACGACCGAGCCGCGGTCCGGCGTGACCAATCCGGTGACGGCGTTGAACAGCGTCGATTTGCCCGAGCCGTTGGGTCCGATCACCGCCACCACCCCGTGCCGCGGCACGACGAGCCCCACCTCGCGCAATGCCACCAGCCCACCAAAGCTGACGGTCAGGCCGGAAATCGCGAGCAGGGAGCCCGTCTCGGGCGAGGGTTGGGGGGAAATGACCGGCAGGGTTGCAAAGCCGCCGCGCTGGATCTGTGCGGCCTGCTGATCGAGGCTCAAAGCCGGCATCGGCCGTGTCGCCGGGATCAATCCTTGGCGGCGGTAAAGCATCATCACGACCAGGATGACGCCAAAGATCAGTTCGATCGAGGATGCAAGTTCGACATGGCGCAGCCACGCGACATCGATCAACCGGCCCAAACCGTGCAGCCACTGGGAGAGATCTTCGAGAAACCACGATTGCAGCATCTGCAGCAGCAACGCGCCGACCACAACCCCCCACACGCTGCCGATGCCGCCAAACACGATCATGACCAGCACCATGACCGAGACCGGAAACATGAACATCTCCGGGGTCGCGGTTTGCAGTTTTGCGACATAAAACGTGCCGGTGGCGCCGGCGAAGGCGGCGCCGATCGCAAAGGCCAACAGTTTGTAGCGCACGCGGTTGACGCCCATCGCCGCCGCGGCGATCTCATCCTCGCGGATCGCCATCCAGGCGCGGCCGATGCGCGATTCTTTGAGTCTGAGGCTGGTCACGATCAACAGCGCGACAAGACCGACCCCGACATAATAGTAAGGGGTAGCGCTGATCCCGAAGCTGTAGCCGAAGAGCTGCGGCGCGGCGACGCCGTTGAGCCCCATCGCACCGTTGGTCACCGCCGGCATGTTGCGCGCGACGATCGGGACGATCTCGCCAAAGCCAAGCGTCACAATCGCCAAATAATCGCCTTTGAGACGCAAGGTCGGCGCCCCGAACAACACGCCAAACAACGCCGCCAAGGCGGCCGAAATCGGCAGCATCAGCCAGAACGACACCTGAAAGTGGACAACGTCGCCGCCCGCGGGTCCAGGAAGACGGGCGACCAGGTCGAGCCAGTGGAACGGCTCCCAGAAACTCGACCATTCGGGTTGCAGCTGGAACGACGCGGCCGCGCCATAGGCGTAGGCCCCGATCGCGAAAAACGCGGCATAGCCGAGATCGAGCAGTCCGGCAAAACCGACGACGATGTTGAGCCCGAGCGCCAAGGCGGCAAAGGCAAGAGCGTTCGCGGCCGAATCGATATCGGCGTCGTTCGCGTGCAGCAGCGGGAACAGAAGCGCCGCCAGCGCCAGCAAACCGACCGCCAGCCGGGAACGGACGCGCGGCGGGATCCTGGCCACGAGCGGGAGTGTCGCCACCCTCAGGCGCGAACCCGACATTGGCCGGGCCGGAGCGGAGGCGGGGCTCTCCTCGAGCTCCGCCATGTCACGATTTGGTCGGCGCGGCGCGGCCGAACAGCCCCGCCGGGACAAACACCAAGACCAGCACCAGGATCGAAAAGATGATCACGTCGGTCCAGCGCACCGCAATCAGTTGGCCGCCCAGGGTCTCGATCAGCCCGATCAGCAATCCGCCGACCATCGCCCCCGGGATACTGCCGATGCCGCCCAGCACCGCGGCGGTGAACGCGCGCAACCCGGCGGTGTAGCCGATGATGAAGCTCGTGTAATTGTAGTAGAGGCCAAAAATCAGCGCCGCCGCCCCGGCCAGCGCCGAGCCGAGAAAAAACGCAGTGACGACGACCCGGTCGACATCGACGCCCATCATCCGCGCCGCCTCGGCGTCCTGCGCGGTGGCGCGCATCGCCTTGCCGAGCCGGGTACGGCTGACAAAAATATGCAGGCCGGCCATTAGGATCAGCGACACCGCCCAGATCAACACCTCTTTCAGCTCGACCACCACCTGACCCAGCTGCCAACGGTGGACCGGGAGCGGGTTTGGGTAGTTTTCCGAACCGGCGCCGACCGTCAGCAGGATCACATTAAACAGAATGTAGGAGACCCCGATTGTCGTGATCATGCCGGCGGTCCCGGGTACGCCGCGCAGCGGCCGCAGCGACACCCGTTCGATCACCACACCGATCACGCCGGCGGCGGCCATCGTCACGACAAAGGCAAAGCCAAGCGACCCGGCCAACGCCAGTCCGGTCAGCACCCGGCTCTGGCCGGAGATGCCGAGCAGCTGGAGCGCCCACATGCCGATAAACGAGGCCACCATGAAGACATTGAAATGCGCAAAATTGATCAGCTCGAGGATGCCATAGACCAGGGTAAAGCCGATCGCCAGCAGCGCATACATCGCCCCCAGGCTCAGCCCGTTGACGACTTGCTGGAGCAAGACCCCGGTTTCGGTCATGTCGCGGCGACAGTCGATGGTGCCCGCTTGTTGAATAGACGGCGTTACGAGCTCGCCGGCGCCACCCCGACATACTTGTATTGGTGGAGCACGTCATCGCTCGGATATTTGTCGTTGTGGGTAATCTGAAAGACGCTGATGACCCGGTTTTCGATATCGCCGTTGGCGTCGAAGCTGACCTCGCCCTGCAACGTCTTGACGTGCGAGTTTTGGATTGCGTCGCGCACCGCGGCGCGGGTGACCTCCTTGCCCGAGGCCGCGACCCGCTTGATCGCGTCGAGAATGACGAGCGCCGCATCGTAGGCCGTGATCGAGTAATTGTCGGGCTGCTGGCCATATTTTTTGACAAAATGTTCGATGAACGGCGCCGCATCGGGGTTTTCGAGCACATTCGGCGCGGCGATCGTCGCATACCAACCTTGCGCCGCCGGAAAGCCGGCACCTTTGAGGATTTCCGCCCCATAGACGCCGTCGCCCCCGGCCTTGATCACATTGGGGATGATGTCGTAGGCCTGCTTGACCAGCTTGACCCCGGCCTGCGCCACGCCGCCATAGTAGATGGCATCGGGGTTCAATTGCTTGATCTTGGTCAGGGTGGTCGTGTAGTCGGCTTCCTTCGGGTTGAGCTGATCGTGGCCGAGCACGTTGATGCCGCGCTTTTTGGCCTGCGCCTCGAAGGCGTTGGCCAGCCCGACGCCGTAGGCGCCGCTGTCGTCGAGCACGTAGACCGATTTCACCTTTAGCGTGTCGGCGAAATAATTCGCCATGTTGGGGCCCTGATAGGCGTCGGTGGTCACCGTCCGGAAATAGATGGCCTTGCCGCCCGGCCGGTATTGTGCGGCAAATTTCGGGTTGGTGATGTCGGGGTTGGTCGAGCTCGGGGTGATTGTCGCCAGCCCGCCCTGGCTCAAAATCGGCGACATGGCCTTGCCCGAGCCGCTCATCTGCGGCCCGATCGCGGCGACGACCGAATCGTCGCCGACCATTTTGCGGGCATTGGTCGCGGCCTGGGCAGGATCGTACTGGCCGGCGGTGGCGGTGCCGTCGTCGAGTTGCATGACTTCGATCTTGTAGCCGCCGACGCCGCCCGCCGCGTTGGCCTCGTCGATGGCGAGCATGGCCCCGTCCTTGATCAGCTCGGCGTCATGGGCATCGGCGCCGGTAAACGGCAAATTGATACCGATCGTCACCGATTTGTCGGCGGCCAGAAGCCGGCCGCGGGCGCCGACGAACACCCCGGCGAACGCCGCTGACGACAGGCTGAGAATGATTGCACGACGCGACAGCATCTCTGACCTCCCGTCTCAGGGCTTGGACCATTGCCGAAAGCAACCGCCGTGCCGATCTCACCTCGATCACAGCGCGCGCGGAAATTACACGATCTTGCGCGGCGTTTCAGCTTTCTCTTCGCTTGGTGAACGCGATGCGCCGCGGCGGCCGGCCGGCGCGCCGACCGCGGCGGCTATGCCGCGCGCGGCCAGGCGCCAACCCCGACCCCATTGAGCGGCGTCAGCCGTGCAGGAAAGCGACCAGGCGATCGACAAAGGCCGCGGGCTGCTCGATCTCCGGGTGGTGGCCGGCCTGCCCGATCAACTCAAACCGCGCCCCCGGGATCTTGGCGGCGTAGGCGCGGCCGTATGCGGGGCTCACGACGCGGTCGCTTTCACCCCAAAGAACGAGGGTCGGAACATCGATGCGAGCAAGCCAGCGCGGCAGCTGCGGGTTGTACATGTAAGGGTTCCATGCATAGAGGCAGAGCGCCTCGCGGTTGCGCGCATGGATCACCAGGGCCTCGTCCGACATCGCATCGTAATTCGGCGCATGACGCTCAGGATCATGCCAGCTGCACGCACGCACCTCTTCGGGCGATTGGTTAAAGATATCGAGAATGTCTCGGGTCTCGCGCCCGCTGATTTTGATGCCGAGCGCGTCGACCAGGACCAGCCTGTCGATGTGATGGGTGCAGGCGACGGCAATTTCGGCCGCGAGCCAACCGCCAAACGAGAAGCCGACGAGGGTGACCTTGTCTCCGCCCGCGACCGCGGCGAGCAATGCCAGATAGAGGTGTACGAGATCGTAAACGGTGTCGAAATCCTTGGGCCGCGGTGAATGGCCAAAGCCTGGCGCCGACGGCGCGAGGATTGCGCCATGCGCAGCCAGCCGGTCGAGAAACGCAGCGGTCGGATCGACGGTGTCGAAGCCGTGCAGCAGCACGATCGGGCGGCCGCTGCCGCGGCGCAGCACTTCAAGTTCGATCCCTTGGACGCTCAATCGCTCGCTCGCCGATTTGCCCGTCATGACGGTTTCCTTGCACCAGCCTCGCGCGCGGCGGTTTATAGCCGCGAACCTTTCGCTGCGAAACCGCCGCAGGCGCGGTGCTGCGCTGCCCCCTGGACGTCGCCCCGGCGACGAGTACATTGTGCACCAACCCGGAGACCGCCGCGGCCGCCGCGATACCTAGGCTATCGGCCGATCGTCCGGATATGCTTCAGCTTTTGGCCGCAGGCCTCCGATGATCAGCAAATCCCGTCTGCACGATGCCGCCCTTAAGGCGGCTGCTGTCGCTATGATCACCCTCACGCTGTACGGCTGTGACAGTACCGGGGCCGGTGCGGCATCGACCCCACCCGACGATCCCGCCGATTTCGCGCTGCTCGAGACCGTCGCGCGGGTCGTCCAGCGCAACTATGTCGAACCGGTGACCAGCGAAGAACTGACCCGGGATGCGCTGAAGGGCATGCTGACCCGGCTCGACCCTCATTCCGATTACATGGATCAGGAACAGTACCAGCAGATGAACGCGGTCACCCGCGGTGAGTTTGGCGGGATCGGGATCGAACTCACGCTGGAAAACAAGGTCCCCGAGGTGATCTCGCCGATCGACGGCACGCCGGCGGCCAATGCCGGCATCGAACCCGGCGACCGCATCGTCAAGATCGATGGGGTCGGCACCGCCGGGATGGATGTCGAGACCGTGGTCAAGCGCCTGCGCGGTCCGGCCGGTTCGCGGGTTACGCTGGAAATCGCCCGCGCCAACCAGCCGCCGTTTCAGGTTACGCTGACGCGAAACATCATCCACGTCGTCTCGGTCAAATGGGCGCTCAAGGGCGACCGGATCGGCTATGCGCGGATCACCACCTTTACCGAAAACACCGCCAACGAACTCGCCGCGGCGATCGCCAAGATGCGGGCCGAGGCGCATGGTCATCTCAACGGCTTCATCCTCGACCTGCGCAACGACCCCGGCGGGCTGCTCGACGCCGCGGTCGACGTCACCGGCGAGTTTGTCGATGGCGGGGTCGTCGTGACCACGCGCGGGCGCAATCACGAGGACGATCGGGTCTACCGCGCGCCGGTGGCGGGCAACTTGCTGCCCGGGGTGCCGATGGTCGTGCTGATCAACAGCGCTTCCGCCTCGGCGGCCGAGATCGTGGCCGGCGCATTGCAAGACGATCACCGCGCCAAGGTCATGGGCACCCGCAGCTTCGGCAAGGGCTCGGTGCAAACGATCATTCCGATCGAGGGCCACGGCGCCCTGCGGTTGACGACGGCGCTTTACTACACGCCGTCGGGGCGCTCGATCCAAGGCCAGGGCATCACCCCGGACATCGTTGTTCCGGTGCCGAAAAACGAGGAGGTCGCCAACGCCGTGCTGAGCCATGAGAGCGACCTGTTCGGTGCGCTCAAAAACACCGGTTCCCTAAACGGGCGGCCCAGCGCGTCGGGGGTGGCAGCCGGCGGCGATCATGCCGAGCACCCGATCAAGCCCCTGATTATCGGCACCAGCAAGGACGCGCAGCTCGATGCCGCGATCGATTATCTGCAGCGCGCAGTGCGTGGCGAGGCGGGCGCCCATCCGGGCTGACCGGATCGGCCGCCTCTCAGCGTGCGCGCGGCGGTTGCGGCAGGCGCAACACGAGCGAATAGCGCAGCCCGCGGCCGAGCCAGCGCAGAAACGGGCGCAGCCCGGCGAGATGGCCGTAATCGTCGAATTGGAACAGCACGAACAGCCCATAGGCCTTGCGCAGATCGATCGGCCGCAGCACACGGATGCGCACGAACATCGTGATGCCGAGATCGGAGAGGTGGTTGTGGCGCAGTGCGTCCCTGACCGTCGCCGGCGGCGCTTCGACCACGAAATCGCCGCGCGCCCGCCCGGGGCAATCGGCCAGGGCGCGGCGGCGCGGGTCGTAGAACAGGCTCTGCGCGCCAAACCGAAAGGCAAAGCCGCGTGGCAGCAAGATCCGGATCAGCCGGCCAAAGCGATTGAGCTTGCGCTGCAATAGATCGAGATCGGCGGCCGTCAGAACGGTGGCGCGTTCCTCGATCTCGCGCTCTTCCACCCGCCGCGCCACCCGGCGGCAGTCGGGCGAGCGGTAGTGTTCGGGCGAGACCGCGGTAAAGCGGAAACCGCCAAGGTCGAGCGTCGCATAGGGCGGCAGCAGCCGCGCCGGCGCGCGCCAGTAGCGTTGCAGATCATCATAGGTCGTGCGGTAGGCATTGGCCCAGCGGCTATCCTCGCGACGGAACACCGCCTGGCTGGCGAAGGGCATGTAATAGTCGATCGCCAGCCGATCGCACAACCGGCAGGCGTAGGCGACGTAATCCTGCCGACTTCGCAACGACACGATGCCGCGATCGTCGAGAAAGCTGTTGACGAGGCTCGCCGGCGAATAACTGCACAGCAGCACCCGCGGCTTGCCGATGCGGTCGCCAAGCCGGCGCAGCGCGCGCACAATCGGCGGCGGCGGTTTGGCGTCGTTGAGATTGAGGATCAGGGCGTTCGGCGTATCGACCAGCAACAGGCTGTCGTCGTTCCACAGCGGGATCGACAGCATCGAAACGCCGTCGCCTAGCGACAGCCAACGCAGCGGCGGGGCGACTTTAACGCGATAGCCGTGTTCGCCGAGATAGCGGCCCCAGCCGCGCTCGGCGAGATCGGGCAACAAATATAACGGACCGCCGCCCAATCGGCGAAGCGAGGGGGTGTGAAAATGGTCGGGGTGCTCATGCGTGATATAGACGTGGGCGGCTTGGCCCAACCAGGCGATGTCTTCGCGGCTCGGGCAATGCTGCAGCCACCAGCTGCGCCAATAGACCGAGCCGAGGAGCCAAGGATCGGTCAATAACAGCGGCCGCTCGCCGGCGCGGTAGACGACGAGCGAAGCGTGGCCCAAGGTGCGCAGTCGCAACCCGCCCGCCGGCAGATCTTCGCTCTGTCGTTGTTCTAGCTCGACCATTGCGGCGCCGCGGGGTCTGGTCGGCCGTCGCAAAGCGCGCGCAACCGCCTCTGCCTTCAGGCGGCGGCGCGCAGGATGCGGAAGGCGGCGTCGGCGAAGACCTGGGCGCCGAGGACGATGTCGGCTTCGCGGCTGTCTTCGCTCCAGTGATGGCTGATCCCGCCAATGCTCGGAATGAAGAGCATCCCCGCCGGCATCTTTTGCGCCAGCACCGCCGCGTCGTGGCCGGCCGCGCTGGGCATGCGCAAATGGCGCCCCGGCGCGCGCATCTCGGCTGCCGCTTCAATCGCCGCCTGAAAATTCGGGTCCATCGGTTGCGGAGCGCTGACCGCGAGCGGCTCGACCTTGATCCGGCACGGGCCCTGCGCCTCGGCCGCTTCGACCAGCGCCATCAGCCGCACCTCGCAGGCGTCGAGCCGCGCCGCATCCGGGTCGCGGAATTGCAGCTGCATCTCGGCGTGACCCGGGATGACCGAGGGCGCATTCGGCTCCAGCAGCATGCGCCCGATCGTCCACACCGTGCGCGGACCCGCGACCTCGGGAAAGCAATCGTGGATGCGGGTTGCCAGCCGCACCATCGCCACACCCGCATCCTTGCGCCGCGCCATGCGCGTGGTGCCGGCGTGATTCTGTTCGCCGACAAAGACAATCCGGAAATTGCGGATGCCGACGATCGTCTCGACGATCCCGAGGCGCCGCCCCTCGAGCTCGAGCGTGTCGCCTTGCTCGATATGGGCCTCTAGATAGCCGAGATAGCGGTCCGGCTCGACCTGCCGCCGGGGCCGGCCGCCATATCCCGCTTCGGCCAGGGCGGTGCGCAATGGCTTGCCGGTGTCGCGGCCGGTGATGCGGTCGATCTCGTCTTCGCTGAGCGCCCCGATAAAGGAGCGGCTGCCGAGATAGCTCGAGTAATGCCCCTCCTCGTCGGCCCAAGCGACAACCTCTATCCCGAGCCCGGCGCAATCGGGATCGGCGGCGAAGGCGCGAGCGAGTTCGAGCCCGTAGATGACACCAAGCGCGCCGTCGAGCCACCCGCCATGGGGCTGGGTCTCGCTGTGCGAGCCGACGAGCAGCCGCCGGCTGGCGCGTCGGTCATAGCCAATGACATTGCCGATGCCGTCAATCGCGGGGTCAAGACCTGCGGCCCCGAGTTGCTCGGCAAGCCAGTTGCGCGAGGCGACATCCTCGGGGGAATAGGTCGGGCGGTGGACGCCGGTCTTGTACCGCCCGAATTCCGCCAGCCGCCTGAGGTCGGCGATCACGCGCTCACCATCGATGCTCGGCATATCTGGGCGCTTCCTCTTGGTGTTGCGGCGACCGGAAGATCATGGCGGCCGGCACGGCTCAATATGATTTCGGCAATCCGAGCACCCGCTCGGCGATGTGCGACAGGATCAATTGCGGGCTCACCGGTGCGATGCGCGCGATCTGGATCTCGCGAAAATAGCGTTCGACATGGTATTCGCGGGCGTAGCCCATGCCGCCATGGGTCATGACCGCCGTCTCGCAGGCGCGAAACCCGGCCTCGGCCGCGCTATATTTGGCGGCGTTGGCAAAGGCTCCGACCAGGCCGGGCTCCTCGCCCCGGTCATAGGCGGCGGCGGCGCGCAGCACCATCAATTCGGCCGCTTCAAGTTCGATCCAGCGCTCGGCCAGCGGGTGCTGGATCGCCTGGTTCTGCCCGATCGGCCGGCCAAACACGACGCGCTCCCGGGCGTAACCGGCGGCGCGGGCGAGGGCGGCGCGACCCAAACCAACCGCCTCGGCCGCGATCAGGATGCGCTCCGGGTTCATGCCGTGCAGGATATAGTGAAACCCCTTGCCTTCTTCGCCGATCCGGTCCTCGACCGGCACTTCGAGCCCGTCGATGAACAGCAGATTGGAATCGACCGCCTTGCGCCCCATTTTCGCGATCTCGCGAACCTCGACTTTGGCGCGGTCGAGGTCGGTGTAAAACAACGTCATGCCGAGCGATGGGCGGGGCGCCTCCTCGACCGGGGTGGTGCGCGCCAGGATCAGCATTTTCTCGGCAACCTGCGCGGTCGAGATCCAGATTTTGCGTCCCGACAGCAGATAGCGGTCGCCCCGACGCTCGGCGCGGGTCGTAAGCCGCGTCGTGTCGAGCCCGGCATCGGGTTCGGTTACCGCAAAACACGCCTTCTCACGCCCGGCGATCAACGGCGGCAGAAACCGCCGTTTCTGCTCGTCGCTGCCGAAGACGACCACCGGGTGCAGGCCGAAAATGTTCATGTGGATCGCCGAGGCGCCGGAAAACCCGGCCCCCGATTGGGCCACCGCCTGCATCATGATCGCCGCTTCGGTGATGCCGAGCCCGCTGCCGCCATAGGCGCTGGGCATGGCGATGCCGAGCCATCCGGCCTCGGCCATCGCCGCATGGAATTCGTGCGGGAACCCGCCCTCGCTGTCTTTGCGCAGCCAATAATCGTCGCCAAAACGCTCGCACAGCCGTGCGACCGCCGCCCGGATCTCGCATTGCTGTTCGTTGAGGGTAAAGCTCATCCTGCCCTCCCGGCCCGCCATGCTGCCGTGTTGGCGCCGATTTTCGAAGCGTTTTTGCGGCCTGTCCAACCCCGTACCGTCGCTGGGCTTTGTCGGTTATGCTGACCGCAGCGGAAGGACAGGCGGCATTACGGCCGGCGTTTGGTCAAGGGAGGACCCATGCTGAAGACGACGCGCGACATGATCATGCCGACGGCGATCACCGGCTCCTATCCGCGACCCTTGTGGTTTGATGCCAGTCTCGACGGACGTTCATTCAAGGGCGCCCTCGGTCAGTCGCTGTTTCGCGAACAATATCTCGATGCGGTCGCCACAATCATCAACGCGCAGGAGGCGGCCGGTCTCGACATCGTGACCGACGGCGACAGCCGCTTTGATCTCGCGGTTGGCGGCAAGTCGTGGTTTTTCTACCCGATCGAGCGGCTTGGCGGCATCCATGGCCACCGTTCGACCTCGCGCGGCTGGATGGGCCGCCATGACCTCAAACCCGGCCACATCCTGTGGGAGGTGCAGGAAGCCTATCAGCCCGCGGTCGTGACCGAAAAACTGACGCGCGGACCGCTCGAATATGCCGCGCTGTGGCAGGTGGCGCAGCGCTTGACCGACAAGCCGGTCAAATTCGGCGCGATCTGCGCGCCCGCGCTCGCGAGCATGCTGTGGAACGCGTATTACCCCGATGACCATGCCATGGTGCTCGATTTGTGCGACATCATGAACGCCGAGTTGCGCGAGCTTGCCGCGGTCGGCTGTCCGCTGATTCAGATCGAAGAGCCGCGCCATCACGGGCTGACGACCCGGCCGGACTGCACCGATGCCGAGCTCGAATTCCAGACCGAGGCGTTCAATCGGCAGCTCGACGGCGTGGACGCCGAGATCTGGGTCCATACCTGCTGGGGCAACCCGAACCAACAGCGGGTTTATTGGGAGGTGCCGAGCTATGAGCGGGCCCTGCCTTATCTGCTGCAGCTGAACGCCGACGTCATCACCTTCGAATGCGCGAGCAATGACGGCAAGGACCTGCCGCTGTTCGGCAAATTCAAGACCGACAAAAAGATCGGGATTGGCGTGGTCAACCACTGCAACACGATTGTCGAACCGCCCGAGCACGTCGCCGGACTGATCAGGCGAGCGCTTGAATACATCCCGCCCGAGCGGCTGGTGATCACCACCGATTGCGGCTTTGGCCGCGAAGGGTTGTCGCGGCGGATCGCCCATTACAAATGCGTCTCGCTGGTCGCCGGAACCAACATCGTGCGCCGCGAACTGGGCTTGCCCGAAGCCCATATCCGCGCCGCCGACCCCAAACTCTATTTCGCCGGCGGCGAGGCGGGCTGAGCCGCTGGCGGCCGGGTCGGGCCAGGTTGACGCCGGCGCCCGGCGCGCGACAGGTCAAGGCTCGATGGTCGTCTCCGGATCGCGGTATTCGATGCGGAGCACTTCGAGCTGTTCGATCCCGGCGGGGGCGCGCAATTCGACGACATCCCCGACCCGCGCCTTGAGCAGCGCGCGGGCGATCGGCGAGATCCAGCTGACTTGGCCGCGGGTCAAATCGGCCTCGTCGATGCCGAGGATCGTGACCGTGGTTTCGGCGCCGTCTTCGCTCGCATAGGTGACGGTGGCGCCGAAAAACACCTGGTCGCGGCGGGTTTGCAGTCTGGGGTCGACGATCTCGGCGCTTTCGAGGCGCTTGGTCAAAAACCGGATGCGGCGATCGATCTCGCGCAGGCGTTGCTTGCCGTAGATGTAATCGCCATTCTCCGAGCGGTCGCCATTGCCCGCCGCCCAAGCCAACGTCTCCACAACCGCCGGGCGCTCGACGCGCAACAACGCATGCAGCTCCTGCTGCAGGCGGCGAAAACCGTGCGGGGTTATGTAGTTTTTGACGCCGCTTGGAAGCGCGACCGGCTCTTCGGGCAGCTCGCCGTCGCCGTCCGCTTCCTTGACAAAGGCCTTGCTCATCGGGCCACCTCCCTCGCGCCCGCGATGCGCGCGCTGACTATCCCTCAAACCGTCGATCGCGCCAACTCGCTTGCCCGCTGGGGCTCGACCCGCCCGCCGCGCATGGCGCCTCTGCGCGCTTGTACCCCCCGGCATCGCCGCCGGCGGCCTTGCCAGCGCTCAGTCCGCCGCCCATACTGACGCCATGCGGCGTATCGGGTTCGATCCGATCTTTACAGCGACGGCGAGCGAGCCGCCGGTGCGGGTTTGCGACCACCCCGACTGTGTCAATGGCGGCGATTTCCGTGCCCCGAAATCCCGCCTCAACCTGCGCGATTACTATTGGTTCTGTCTCGAACATGTCCGCGCCTACAACGCCGCCTGGAATTTCTACGCCGGCATGAGCGCGTCCGAGATCGAGGCCGAGATCCGCCACGACACGGTCTGGCAGCGCCCAAGCTGGCGATTGGGCGACCGTCACGGCCCGGCGGCGAGCGCACGGTTGCGCGATCCGTTGGGCGTTTTCGGCAATGGCGCCAACCACGCGCGGGGTCAATCCACCGGCCGCAGCGAGGCGGAACGTCGCATGCTGTCGGCGCGTGACCAGGCGCTGGCGGTGTTTGCCATCGACCCGCCTTTCACCCCGAGCCGGCTCAAGGCGCGCTACAAGGCGCTTGTCAAGCTGCACCACCCCGACGCGCATGGCGGCGACAAGGCCGCCGAGGAGAAGCTCAAGGTCATCAACCAGGCCTACGCCACCCTCAAAGCGGTCTATTTCGGTTGAACAAACGCGCCGCGCCACGCAAATTGCCTTTCGGTCCACCAGCAGGAAATACGACAAGAATGGCCACTGCACCGCCACCCGCGCCGGTCACCGGGTTCCCTTTGGACAAGCCCGACATCACGATTTCGGTGCGTCAGGTTTTCGGTATTAACAGCGATCTGCACGTGCCCGCCTTCAGTCAGGCGAGCGAATATGTCCCCGATTTCGACGAGGCGTATCGCTTTGACCACGACACGACGCTAGCGATCCTTGCCGGATTTGCCTTCAACCGTCGGGTCATGATCCAGGGCTACCACGGCACCGGCAAATCAACCCATGTCGAACAGGTTGCCGCGCGCCTCAATTGGCCTTGCATCCGCGTCAATCTCGACAGCCATATCAGCCGCATCGATCTGGTCGGCAAGGACGCCATCGTGCTGCGCGACAACAAGCAGGTCACCGAGTTTCGTGAAGGCCTGCTGCCCTGGGCGCTGCAGCACCCGGTGGCGCTGTGCTTCGACGAATACGATGCCGGGCGCCCGGATGTGATGTTCGTGATCCAGCGCGTGCTTGAGGTCGAGGGCAAATTGACCCTGCTCGACCAGAACCGGGTGATCCGGCCGCATCCCGCCTTTCGCCTGTTTTCGACGGCGAACACGGTCGGGCTCGGCGACACCACCGGGCTCTATCATGGCACCCAGCAGATCAACCAGGGTCAGATGGACCGGTGGAATATCGTCGCCACGCTCAACTATCTGCCGCATGATGCCGAGGTCGAGATCGTGCTGGCCAAGGTGCCGGCCTATGACGACGAAGCCGGCCGCCGCACGATCAGCGCCATGGTGGCGCTCGCCGATCTGACCCGCGCCGGCTTTATCAATGGCGACATCTCGACCGTCATGTCGCCGCGCACGGTCATGACCTGGGCCGAAAATGCGCGCATTTTTGGTGACCTGGCGTTTGCCTTCCGGCTCACCTTCCTCAACAAATGCGACGAGATGGAACGTTCAACCGTCGCCGAATACTACCAGCGCTGCTTTGGCACCGAGCTTGCCGAGACCGGGGTCAATGCGACGCTGATGTAAAGGCGGCGGCGCCGATGGCGAGCGCGATCAGGCGCGCCCGTCGGCGTCCGGGTGAGCGGCGAGACCCGGCCCCCCACGCTCTGCGGCGCGCTGCGACCGCCTCCGGCCAGTGGGAAGCCCGGGCCTCGACCAGGCAGAGCCAATGCGATAGGTGGAACAAGCCTGATGGCGCAGGAATTTTCCCCGGTAGAAATCTTCAAACGCGCAACCGCGGCGACCTTGCGGGCGCTGGCCGAACGCGATGATGTCACCGTCGCCTTCGGCCCGGAAGCGCCGGGGGCGGTCGGGCCGCGGGTGCGCCTACCCAACCCGCCGCGCGACCTGCCGGTTGACGAGACCGCCCAACTTCGCGGCGCGGCCGACAGCCTCGCTTTGCGGCTGCGCTATCACGACGACGCCGTGCACAGTCGCCGGGTGCCGGGGAGCCCGCTGGCGCGCGCGGTGTTCGAAGCGGTCGAGCAGGCGCGGGTCGAGGCGCTGGGCGCGCGCCGCATGACCGGGGTCGCGGCCAACCTCGCTGCAATGCTCGACGAGCAATATCGCCGCCAGGGTTTCGAGCGGATCACCGAGCGCACCGAAAGCACGATGGCCGAGGCGGTGCGGCTGTTGACCCGCGAGGCCTTGACCCACGAACCGCCGCCGCCTTCGGCCCGCCGGGTTGTCGATTTGTGGCGGCCGTGGCTCGAACCGCGCATCGCCCGCGACCTCAGCGAACTCGACCGCGCGATCGGCGACCAAGACGATTATGCGCGGGTAACCCGGCGTATGCTGCAGGATCTCGAGATCGACCTCGGCGAAGTCGAGGAATCCTCGGAGAGCGAGGAGCAGCAGGACGGCGAGGAAGCCGACGGCGAAAACCAGAGCGAAGGTGAGGGGGCGACCACCGGGGCCCAGCCCTCGCCCGACGGTTCGCCGGCGGAGGGCGCGGCCGATGATGCGCAGGACACCGCCGAGGCCGGTGACGGTGAGATGATGCCGGGATCGAGTGATGACGATCCCGGGCGTCCCGGCCGCCCCGGCACCTTGCCGCGCGGCAAAAACGACGACACCGCCGTCTATCGCGCGTTTTCGGTCGCCTTCGACGAGGTTGTCGACGCCGCCGAATTGTGCGATCCCGACGAATTGTCGCGGCTGCGGCAATTGCTCGACCAGCAGCTTTCGCATCTGCAAAGCGTGATCGCGCGGCTCGCCAACCGCCTGCAGCGGCGGCTGTTGGCCAAGCAGACCCGGTCATGGGAATTCGATCTCGACGAGGGATTGCTTGATGCGGCCCGCCTGTCGCGGGTGGTTGTCAATCCGATCCTGCCGCTCGCCTATAAGCAGGAACAGGAAACCGATTTTCGCGACACCGTCGTCACCCTGTTGATCGACAATTCCGGCTCGATGCGCGGGCGGCCGATCACGGTGGCGGCGATGAGCGCCGACATTCTCGCGCGCACCCTCGAACGTTGCGCGGTCAAGGTCGAGATATTGGGCTTCACCACCCGCGCCTGGAAGGGCGGCCAGTCGCGCGAGCGCTGGATTGCCGCCGGCAAACCGCCCAATCCCGGCCGCCTCAACGATTTGCGCCACATCGTCTACAAGGATGCCGACATGCCGTGGCGGCGCGCACGGCGCAATTTGGGGCTGATGCTGCGCGAGGGCATCCTGAAGGAGAACATCGACGGCGAGGCGCTGGCCTGGGCGCATAACCGCCTACGCGAACGGCCCGAGCAGCGCCGCATTCTGATGGTGATCTCCGACGGCGCGCCGGTCGACGATTCGACGCTGTCGGTCAACCCCGGCAATTACCTTGAAAAGCACTTGCGCGAAGTGATCCGCGATATCGAGCGTCTCAAAGAGGTCGAGCTGATCGCGATCGGGATCGGCCACGACGTGACCCGCTATTACCGGCGCGCGGTGACGATCGTCGATGCCGAGCAACTGGGCGGGGTGATGCTCGAAAAATTGGCCGAGCTGTTCGAGGAAGAAAAAGGCGCTCGCACGCGGGTGCGCAGCCGCCACCGCCGCGCCGCATAAGCCGCCGCGCGAGCGGCCGAGCCGGCCCGCTCTGGCAGCGGTGCTGCCCTCGCGCTTCGACGAGCATGGGTGAGGCCGCCGCCACTTTCTTCATGTGGTTGGGCCGGGCGGCCCGCGCGATGCCGGCTGGTCGGAGATGGCGATCGCCGCTAAGCTCGCCCCCGTCTATCTACAGCGGAGCGGACACATGGATTTCGGCGTATTGATGTTTTTCACCGATTACGCGATCTCCGCCGTCGATCTCGCCAAGGCGCTGGAACAGCGCGGCTTTGAATCGGTATGGGCGCCCGAACATTCGCACATTCCGGTATCGCGCAAGACGCCATTTCCCGGCGGCGGCGAGTTGCCCAAGCGCTATTACGATGCGATGGATCCGTTTGTTTCGCTGACCGCGGCCGCGGTCGCGACCACCCGGCTCAAGCTCGCCACCGGCGTGTGCCTGGTGCAACAGCGCGACCCGATCCAGACCGCCAAGCTCGTGGCTTCGATCGACCAGGTCTCGAACGGCCGGTTTCTGTTTGGCGTCGGCGGCGGCTGGAACGTCGATGAAATGGAAAACCACGGGACCGATCCCAAGACCCGCTTCAAGCTGATGCGCGAGCGGATCGAGGCGATGAAGGAGATCTGGACCCAGTCCAAAGCAGAGTACCACGGCGACATGGTCAATTTCGACCCGATCATGGCGTGGCCCAAGCCGGTGCAGAAGCCCCATCCGCCGATCCTTGTCGGCGGCGGTTGGCCCCAGGCGGCAAGGCGTGCGGTGCGCTATGGCGACGGCTGGTGTCCGATCGGCGGTCGCCCGGGCGCCAACCCGCTCGACCGGCTCGACGATTTTCGCCGCATGGCGCGGGACGCCGGGCGTGAGCCGCTGCCGGTGACGTTGTTCAACCCCGAAGAAGATGCCGATCAGCTCAAGCGCTATCGCGACATGGGGGTGGCGCGGGTCGTCGTCATGCTGATGTCGGACCCGGCCGACAAGATCCTGCCTGTTCTCGATCGCTGGGCGGAGCTGATCCGCCGCACCGCTTAGCATGGCGGCAAGGCGGCGCCCGCCGCCCTGGGCTCAGGCCCAGCGGGCGATCTCGGCGAAGTCGAGACGGGGCGGGCGCGGATAGGGGTGCGGGCGTTCGCCATAGCCGATATTCAACAGAAAATTGCTTCGCCAGCGGCCGTCGGCAAAAAATTCGGCATCGACTTTGGCGTTGTCGAAGCCCGACATCGGACCGCAATCAAGCCCCAGCGCGCGCAGCGCCAAAATCAGATAGGCGCCCTGCAACGAGCTGTTGCGAAACGCGGTTTCGCGGGCCAGCGCATCGTTGCTGGTAAACCAGGCGCGCGCGTCGGAATGCGGATAAAGCCGCGGCAGATAGTCGTAAAATTCGCGGTCGAAGGCGACAATTGCGGTGACCGGCGCGGCGCGCACTTTCTCGGCATTACCCGATGACACGCAGGGCAGGAGCCGCGCCTTGCCGGCCGCGCTCTTGACTAGCACGAGGCGCATTGGCTCGCAATTGCCGCTGGTCGGCCCGAATTGCGCCAAGGCGCAAGCCTCTTCGATCAACCCGTCCGGGACCGGTCGGCGCTGCCAATGGGTGAAGGTGCGGGCTTCGGTGAACAGCCGGGCCAGCGCCGCGGGGTCGAGCGCGCTCACGCCGCCAGCGCCTTGCTGCGGCTTTTCATCAGCGGCTGGATGCGCCGCCCGAACTGCTCCATGCCGATCACGAAATCGTCGAATGTCAGCATCACCCCTCTGACCCCCGGCACCGTTGCCACTTCGTCGAGCATCCGCGCCACCGATGCGTAAGAGCCGACGAGCACGCCTTGATTAGTCGGCACGGTGCGGTCGGTCAATTTGTAGCGCTGCGGGGTGGAATAGGGGTCGGGGTTGGGGTCGGCATCGGCCTGCGCTTCGCGCCAGGCAAAGGCTTCGCGGTCGATGCCGGCTTTGTAATGCTCCCATTTGGCCCAGGCGGCGGCGTCGGTTTCGTCGGCGATGACCATGATCAGAACCAGAGCGCCCACCTGGCGCCGGGTGTCCGCGCAGGCGGCGACCAGACGCGCCACACTCGGGGCAAAGCGTGTCGGTTCGTTGACCCCAAAGCTGGCGCAGAAATTATAGTCACAATACGCCGCGGCAAAACGCGTCCCGCGGTCGCTTTGCGCCGCACCGATGATCGGGATCGCGGCCGTGGGCAGCGGGCTGCAGCGGCAATCCTCCATGCGGAAGAATTCGCCGCGGAAGTCGCTGCGTCCGGTCGCCCACAACTCCCGCAAGATCGTGACGTATTCCGCGCAATATTCGTAACGGCGCCGATAGTGTGCCTCGCCCGGCCAGATCCCCATCTGCGTGTATTCGGCCGCCTGCCAACCCGAGACAATATTGAGACCAAAGCGCCCCTGCGAGATCGAATCGATCGTGACCGCCATGCGCGCGGCGAGCGGCGGCGGCAATGTCAACACCGCGACCGAAGCAAACAGCTGGATGCGGCGCGTCACGGCGGCAAGACCCGCCATCAGCGTAAAGGATTCGAGGTTATGGTCCCAGAATTGCGACGGGCCGCCAAACCCGCGCAATTTGATCATCGACAGCGCAAAATCGAGGCCATAACGCTCGGCCTTTTGTGTGACTTCGCGGTTAAGCTCAAAGCTCGGCAGATATTGTGGCGAGGTCGTCGAGATGAGCCAACCATTGTTGCCGATCGGGATGAACACGCCGACCTGCATTGCCTTTTCTCCCGCAAAGCAGAACCATCCCGGCGGACGCAAAAGCAATGCCAATTCCCCCGACCTCAACCGGGTGATCAGCGTTTAAGCAATATAACCATGTCATGGACGGACATGACAAACCATCGCCACCAAAAAATCATCAAACGACAACAAAATAGGCAAACGATTATTATGACGAGGTTTCTTTGCATATATTTTAAACGCGCGTCTGATTAATAAATAATCATCAATGGTATGGCATGCCTTTTGCTCATCTCTGCTGTCGATCGCTGGTCAAGCGGCAGCGGAGAGCGAGGAAAACGGCAATGCATTCGGTCATCGAACTCGAGGACAGGTTGAGGCGGCGCTATCGCCAGCCCAAGGGGGTCGAGCAATTCGGCATCGAGCCGGTGCCGAGCGAACTCAAAACCGTCGGCTGGTTCGACATCTTCTCGATCATTTTCGGCTTTGCGCTCAATCCGGGCTCGATGCTGGTCGGCGGATTGGCGGTCGTGTCGGGACTGTCGTTTGTCGGCGCGATCGGGGCCATCACTTGCGGGGTGCTGCTGGCGACGATCGCTTACACGATCACCGCCACAATCGGCGTCGATTTCGGCTTGCCCGGCCAGGTCTCGACCCGCATGGCCTACGGGTTGCGCGGCGCCAAATGGGTGCCGTCCTTTTTGCGGACGATCGCCTCGACCTATTGGTTCGCCTATCAGACGATGGCCGGGGCGCTGGCCGTCGTCGCGATCCTCGACCGGTGGACCGGGACCGCCCATTCGCTGGTCATGGTCAGTGTCATATTCGCGGTCCTGCAGGCCGTCGTCGCGATCATCGGCTATGATTCGTTAAAGCATCTGTCGCGCATGGCGTTGCCGTTCAAGATCGTGATCTTGAGCCTGATCTTGGTTCTGCTTGCCACTCACGACGACCCGCATTTTGCGCCCTGGGCGGTGTGGCATTACGCCGGCAAGCCGGGATCGGGCTGGTTGTTATTCGTGACGTGGATGAATGTGGTCGCCGCCGGAACCTTGACGATGGTCACCGACTCCGCCGATTTCTGCCGCTATACGCGCTCGCGACGCGACATGTGGTGGGGGACACTGCTCGGCAAGGTCGGCGGCGGCTGCTTCGCCGCTCTGCTCGGCGCCTATGGCGCCGCGGCGACGCTGGGCAAAACCGCCAACGTCTTTGCCGTCGCCTCGAACCTCGGGGTCGGCCATTTCATGTTGCTTTTATTTCTGATTGTGATCGCGCTCGACAATTGGACGATCAATGTTCTCAACCTTTACACGGGCGGCCTGTCACTCTCGAATATGTTCGAGCGTCTGGGGCGGTTCTGGACCACCGCGATTATCAGCCTGCTCGGGATTTTGCTGTCGGCGACCCCCAGTGTTGTGACCGGCTACACGACGTATGTCGGCATGCTGGGCAATGTGTTTGCGCCGATCGCCGGGGTGCTGATCGCCGACTATTTGTTTGTCAAGAAGTTGAAAATCGATCTGGTCGCGCTGTTCGAGCCGAACGGGCCCTATTGGTACTGGAACGGGGTCAACCCGATCGCGGTCGCCTGGACTGTGCTCGGCTTTCTCGCCTACATGTTTGTGATTCCAGCCGAATGGATCAAGGCATTGATGACCGTGATTGCCACCGGTGCCGGCTATTGGGCGACGACGCAATTGCTGGCTCCGCATAGCGCGGCGCTGGGCCGCGCCGCTCGGCCCGGCGATCAGCGCGAGGCGATCGAAGATCTTGATTGGGAGCTGGCGGTGCGCTGAGCGCGGGATGCCGAAGGCGCCTGGGCGCGATCATTGCCCCGCGGGCCCGAGAAAGGGCGCGCGTGCCGGCTGCGTCGGGCGGCGCGGCAGCGGGCTCCTGGCGAAAAGGCGTGCGGTTGCCGGCAGAACCGATTTCGGTGTTTGGGGCCGCACCGGCAGGCTCGTCGGCACCGGCAAAATGGCTTAGGATAAAGCACGAATTCCTATGGGGAGGATCACATGTCGATCATCAAAGCCTACGATCTCGCCTATGGTCGGTTGCGGGCGCCCGATCTCGACAAGGAAGAGGAGTTCCTGACCGATTTCGGGATGATCCGCGCCGAGCGTACCGCAAACGCCCTCTATATGCGCGGCACCGACCCGCCGCATCACATCCATGTGACCGAGCTGGGCGAGCCGAAATTTGTCGGGATCGCCGTGCACGCAGCGAGCCCCGAGGATTTGGAAAAGCTCACACGGCTTCCCGGCGCTTCGCCAATCGAGTCGATCGACGAGCCGGGCGGCGGACGGCGGGTGCGGCTGACCGATCCCGACGGTCACCAAGTCGAAGTCATCCACGGCATGCAAATGCTCGACCCGATCCCGGTCACCCGCCCGCCCGTCAACAGCGGCTACGACAAATATCGCCGCAAAGGCGCGCTTTACCGTGTCCCGCGCGGTCCCGCGCAGATCAAGCGGTTTGGCCATTTTGTTCTGATGAGCCCCAATTTCGACAAGATGGTCGCCTGGTATCGCGAAACGCTCGGCTTCATTTGCTCGGACGAGATCTATGCCGGCGAAAAGAGCAATATCATCGGCTCTTTCAACCGTCTCGACCGCGGCGAGGATTATGTCGATCACCACGCGTTTTTCTGCATCCGCGGGGACAAAAAAGGATTGAACCACCTGTCCTTCGAGGCGCGCGACATCGACGACATCATGATCGGTCATGAACATCTGAAACAGAAGGGCTACGACCATTTCTGGGGCATCGGGCGTCATTTGCTCGGCAGCCAGGTTTACGACTATTGGGGCGATCCCTGGGGTCGGGTGCACGAGCATTGGGCCGATACCGATGTGCTCAATGCCCATACGCCGCCCAATTTGTGGGAGCGTGGCGAAGGCACCGGCGGGCCGTGGGGCGAGCCGCCAAGCCCGCGTTTTATGGGGCACGCCTCGCCCTGAGGGCTCCTGATCGGCACGGTCAGACAAATCGCCGGCATCGGTCGCCGCGAGGCGGATTGGTGCCGGCGCCATATTCGCGCCAGCGGCGCTATTGCGACGTTTTCGATCGCCGCTGTGGGCGGCGGGGCAACCACGCGAGGACGCGTCGATGCCGGCTGAAGGTTGGGGTTACCGGATTATCCTGGCGCTGTCTGGCATCACGCTGATCCTGGTCATTGTCTATCTCTTGGTCAGCCAGCAAAACCGGGCGGTGCAGGCCAAGATCAACGAGCGCCAACAATTCATCAACCAAAGCATACAATTCGCCCATATCAACGAAACCTTGGTCAGGATCATGGCTACTGTCGCGGTTAGTGAGAAAGACGACAAATTGCGCGATCTCCTGACCCAGAACGGGATCAAGATCAATCCGCCAGCGGCGGCCAAACCCCCGACCGGCGCGGCCCCACTTGCACCCGAGGCGCCAAAGCCATGAGCTCTCGCGACCACGACGGAGGGCGCGCTCCCAATCCGCTGCCGCTGCCGTTAATCCTGGTCGTGGTGTCTTTTTTCGTGCTGATGGCCTTTGAAACCGGCCAGACGCTGCATGACCAGCACACACTGACCGAATTGCTGCAGGCGCAGCAGGCGAGTGTCGATCAAGGGGTTAAGCTGCGCCAGCAATTACAGACTCTTGCCGGAAAGACCGCCGAGCTGGCGGCGGCGGGGGATGCCGGCGCCAAATCCGTTGTCGAGCAGATGAAGGCGCAGGGAATAACCTTGGGCATCGCCAAAAAATAGGCTGCGATAGCGCCGGCCCTACGCCCGCGGTTTGGCGGCGCAACGCGGACTCCCGCGGGCTTGTTCAAGCGCATTGTCGGGAGCAGCGCGCGACGATCGACGCGCTCGGAAGGCGTCGCTGCGCAAGCGGAGAGTTCTTGGTGGGTCCTAGTACATATCAGGGGTGATGACGTTCTGCGGCCGATTGGTCAGCAGCGCCGCGCGCATCGTCTCGGCCGATTTGCGTCGCGTGTCGGCTTCCGATTCGGGCGTGAACCAGGCCGCGTGCGGGGTGATGATCAACCGCCCTTCAAGGCCGGGCTCGCGCTCGCGATAGGCGCGGAAGATGGCCGGTAGCGGGTCGACCGGCGGCTCGGTCGGCAACACGTCGAGCGCGGCTCCGGCGATATGGCCACTGCGCAGCAACGCCAGCAGCGCGTCGACATCGACAATCGGTCCGCGCGCGGTGTTGACCAGCACCGCGCCTGGCGGCAGCAGCGACAATTGTTCCGCGCCGATCAGGCCACGGGTCTCGCGGGTCAGCGGGGTGTGTATCGAGACCGTGTCGCTGGCCCGCAACAACTCTTCAAGTCGCGCCGCCCGGCCGATCCCCAACGCCAATTCGGCCCCGTTCGGCAGATAGGGATCGTAAAAGCTGACGCGAAAGCCGAAGGCCTTGGCGCGCAACGCCACGGCTGTTCCGATGCGGCCGAGGCCGATGACGCCGAAATTCTGCACCCCCAGCCGACGGATCAGATCGTTCTTGACCGCACCCCAAGGGGCGGGCGGGGTGGCGCGCATCCGTTCGTGATAAAAGACAACGCCGCGGCGCAAGGCCAATACCAACGCCATCGCGTGATCGGCGACCTCGGTCGTGCCGTAATCGGGAACATTGCACACCAGAACATTGCGCCTCGCGGCGGCCTCCCGGTCGATCCGATCATAGCCCACACCCATGCGCACAATCGCGCGCAGCCGGGGAAAGCGGGCGATGTCCGCCGCCGAGACGGCGTGGCGCATGATCATCAGCCCGTCAACCTCGGCGCAATCGGCGGCGTCGAGTTCGGCGAGCGACGCTTTCGTCCGGCGCAGGATCGTGACCTCGGGCCCGAAAATTTCGCGTTCGACATCGAGGTCGGGGATCTGCCGATCCTCGGGATACATGACGGTGACTGCCATCGCTGCCGTCCCAAGCCTAGCTGGGCTCGACCCTGACGGGCCGGCCGGTTGCGGCCGAGGCGACAATCGCCTCGAATGCCGCAACCCCATGGAGAATTTCGTCGGGGGTGACCGGATAGGGTCGGGTGCCGGTGATTGCCGCGGCGAAGCCTTCGAGCTCGGCGCGCAGGGCGTTGAACCGGCCGTATTCGATGATCTCGGGCGGGGCCACCCGGTAGCGGCCGGCGGGCGGGGTTTCCGGCACCGGCGTGAAACGGAAATCCGGGTCCTGACCGTGCAACTCGGCCCGGCCGCGCGTGCCGTAGACGGCAAAACGGTAGCTCGGCGCCGTCACCAGCGAACAATAGAGGCTTGCCGACATGCCGCTTTCGAACCGCATCAGGATACTGGTTGTGTCTTCGAGTTGCTCCATCATGCGCTTCAGGTTGAGGCAATAGACTTCCTCGATGCGGCCGAAAAGCCAGATCAGCGCGTCAAGATTGTGCACCCCGGTCGCCGTCATCGCTCCGGCGGGCGCTTCCTTTGGGTCGGCGCGCCAGTAATAACCCGCGGGCATGAAATGGCCGGCGGGAGCGGTCTGGGTCGTCTCGGCATGGGTCGGGGCGCCCAGCCGGCCGTCATCGAGCCGGGTTTTCAACTCGATCATCGCCGGATGAAAACGCCGGGGATAGGCAAGGCCGAGCACGACGCCGGCGCGGGCGACCGCGGCGAGAGCCCGCTCGGCGCTTTTGACATCGAGCGTGAACGGCTTTTCCACAAAAACATGCTTGCCGGCCGCGGCGGCCCGCTCGACCTGGGCGGCGTGCTGGCTGTGCGGGGTGGCAAACGCAACCGCGTCGATCGCCGGGTCGCGCAGGATGGCGTCGAGGTCCTCACGCCAAGCGATGCCGTGCTCGCGGCAGAACGGTTCAGCGCTGGCGCGGGTGCGGCTGTGGCCCGCGGTAAAGCGGAATTCGCGGCTCTCGTTCTGGACGGCGCCGACCAGGGTTCGGCCCCAGCGGCCGAGACCGACAATCGCGGCGCGGATCACTTTTTTGCCGCCAGCATGTCGCGGAGCCCGCGCAGCGCGAGGTAATACCCCGATATGCCGAACCCGGCGACGACGCCATGGCTGACCGCCGCGGTCTGTGAGGCGGGGCCGCGGCGGATCGGGTTCGAGATGTGCACCTCGATCGTCGGGTATTTGACCTGGTTGATCGCCGCGACCAATGCCGGATAGCCGGTGCCAAACGCCGCCGGGTTGAAGATTGCCGCGTCGATCCCCTTGTCGTTCGCCTCGTAAAATTTGTTCACGACCTCGCCCTCGATATTCGAGTGAAAGATCTCGATATCGAGGCCGAGTTCGGCCGCGTAGCCGCGAATACGCTCGTCATATTCGGGCAGGGTCATCGGCCCGAATATTTCGGTCTGGACTTTGCCGCGCATATTCATCCCGGCGCCGTGAACGATCAGAATTTTCGCCATTGCATGCCCCCTGGTGGTCGCCCTCGCGCGCGATGCTAGCCGAGCCCGCGAATGGCTGACAAGCGCCGCGCCGACCCTTGACAGCCGGCGCCGGAGTTTGCATCAGCTCACCAATGAGGCGTTGGCAGGCGATTGTAATGATCGCTGGGGTAGCGATCGCCGGCGCAATAGCGGCGCCGGCCGACGCGCCCGCCGGCGCAAACGCGACGGCGCGGCCGGTGACCGCTAAGCAGATCAGAACCTTGATCCGCCGTTATCGCGCCAAAGTCGAAATCGTGCGCTTTGCCAATCCCGGCCAGCCTGCCGTGACCGTCGTCCGCGGTCAAAGCTTTGCTGCATCGGCAGCGGTCTTTGCCGCGACCGGGCGGCGCTCGAGCGCCGCTGCCGGCCCGAACACGGGGGCCGCCGGCGGCGAACGCCCGATCGGCACCCGATCGCGGCGGCTGCGGGCCGCGTCCATCGGGCGGCGGGTGGCGGTGCTGGTGCTGCGCGGCGGCGCGGCCGGCGCCGACGCTGCAACGACAACCGACACCCCGCGCATCGAAACCGTGTCATTTGCCAACGGCGATGGGACGGTAATCGTGTTGCGCGGGATGCCGGTGGAACCTGTTCCCGCCGCCCTGTCGGCGACGGCCAGCCGCACCGATCTCGGCCTGTTCCCGACCGCGCCGGCGGCCGATCTCGACCGTATTGCGTTTGCGGTTGATGGCGCCGAATCGAGCCACGGCGCCGATCCGGGCATGTGGCGTCCGGCGCTCGAGGGCCCGCAGGGGCCGATGCAGGTAACCGCGGCGGCGGCGCTCGATTCGGGCGGCGGCGACCGGTTTGATCTGATCACCAACCGACAGCTGGGCCGTGCCTACCTGGCGCGCCTCTATCGGCGCTACGGCAACTGGGCGGATGCGGTGGCCGCCTACAACTGGGGACCGGGCAACCTGGACGCGTGGATCGCGCGGGGGCGCCCAGCCGCCGGACTGCCGCTTTCGGTCGAGCAATATCGCGACCGGGTGCTGCGCGACGGCGGGATGGCGCAAGGGATGCCTCGGCAACAGGGCGGTTTGGGAAGTTCGTCGATGCGGTAGGCGTCATTTGACCGCGGCGGTTTTCGCTTCGGCGCGCCGCACCGAATGCAAATTCTTTCGGCACCGCCGCCTGTTTGGTGGTTATGTGCTAGGCTTGCGCAACGATGGTGTGCCGTGGCGGCAACAGTTTGTTGGCATCGCCGCACGCCGCGCGCAACCGAACCGAGATCATGCGCCTGTTTCGCCTGTTCGAGACCTTCCTGGAGCCGATCACTCTGCCGCCCGGGCCGCCGCCGGACGGGCTTGGCGCCTTCTACTGGCATCATGCCCGGCAGGCGCGCGGGCTCGTCGTGGCGCTGTTCACGGTTGGGCTGATCGTGGCGCTGCTCGATACGACGATCCCGGTCTTTGTCGGACGGGTGGTCACGATCGTGTCGAATTCGAACCGAGCCGCCGCCCTGCACGACCGCTGGCCGCAGCTGTTGGGGATGGCGGCGGTTTTGCTGGTCGCGCGGCCGATTGCGATGCTGGTCCAGAACCTGATCACCAACCAGGCGATCATTCCGAGCTTTTCCAACCTGATCCGCTGGCAGAGCCATTGGCATGTCGTGCGCCAGAGCTGGACCTTCTTTCAGAACGACTATGCCGGACGCATTGCCAACCGGGTCATGCAGACCGGGCCGGCGCTGCGTGAAAGTGTGGTCGCGGCGACCAATGCGGTCTGGTACATCCTCGTCTACGGGGGTGGCGCGATCGTCTTGCTGGCGTCGAGCGACGCCCGGCTGGCGGTGCCGGTCGTGGTCTGGTTTGCGGGCTATGCCGGTCTGCTGCGCTGGTTTGTGCCGCGGCTGCGCAACCGTTCGCAACGCATGTCGGCAGCGCGCTCGCAGCTCTCGGGGCGGGTCGTCGACAGCTATACGAATATTCAGACGGTCAAACTGTTCGCCCGGCCGCGCGACGAGGACGCGTTCGTCTCCGAAGCGATGGAGGAGATGACCGAGGCCCACCGCTACCAATTGCGGCTGACCACGACACTTGGTCTGTGCCTGGCGGTTCTCAACGCGGCGATGGTGGTCGGCACCGCTGCGATCGCGATCTGGCAATGGCGCGTGGGCCATATCGCGGTCGGCGTGGTTGCGATGTCATTGCCCTTGACCTGGCATATCGTCAGCATTGCCGGCTGGGTCGCGCAAAATGTGGCGACAATTTTCGAGAATATCGGCGTCGTTCAGGAGGGGATGCGGTCGATCGCGGTGCCGCATCAGATGACCGACCTGCCCAACGCCGTGCCGCTGCGCATCACCCGCGGCGAGGTGCGCTTTGACAATGTGCGCTTTGGGTACGGCATGCGCCGCGGTGTGTTGCACGGCATCGACCTCGTCATCGCACCCGGCGAGCGGGTCGGGCTGGTCGGGCCGTCGGGCGCCGGCAAGTCGACGCTCGTCAATCTGCTGCTGCGCTTTTACGATCTCGACAGCGGCCGCATCCTGATCGATGGCCAGAACATCGCCGAGGTCACCCAAGAGAGCCTGCGCGGCCATATCTCGATGGTGACCCAGGATACATCGCTGCTGCATCGCTCGATCCGCGACAACATCCGCTACGGCCGGCCGCAGGCCAGCGAATGGGAGGTGCGGCGAGCGGCGATACAGGCACAGGCGCTCGACTTCATCGAGACCCTCGAAGACTGGAACGGCCGGCGCGGTTTTGACGCCCATGTCGGGGAGCGCGGGGTCAAACTTTCCGGCGGCCAGCGCCAGCGCATCGCGCTTGCCCGGGTGATCCTCAAGGACGCGCCAATCCTGGTGCTCGACGAAGCGACCTCGTCGCTCGATTCCGAGATCGAGGCCGCCATTCAGGAACAGCTCGAAAGCTTGATGCGCGGGCGCACGGTGATCGCGATCGCCCACCGCCTGTCGACGATCGCGCGGCTCGACCGGCTGGTCGTTCTCGAGGCCGGTCATATCGTCGAACAAGGGACCCATGCCGAGCTCCTCGCGGCAAACGGCACCTATGCGCGGCTGTGGCGGCGCCAATCGGGCGGCTTTATCGACGCCGATCCGACCGCCGGCCTCGATGCCGCGGCCGCCGAATAACCTCACCGGGCGGAAGCCGCGCCTGCGGCTGTCTCAACCGTTCTCGGCGAGAATGACGCCGGCCAGATGCAGCGAGCCGCAGATGAGTACCCGGGCAGGGCCCGGCTCGGCGGCGGTAATTGCGGCAAGCGCGGCGGCGACGGAGGGCGCCTCGCGCGCAGGCAGCCCGACCGTGTCGGCGGCGGCAACGATCTTTTCCGCCGGCAGCGGGTTCGGCTCACCCGGGATCGTAACCGCCCACAGCGCCCGGGCGTGCGCCGCGAGCGGGGCGAGAAAGCCGGCGGCATCCTTGGTGTTCAGCATGCCGACGACGAGATAAAGCGGGCGGTCGCGCCAATCCGCCGCCACCGCCCCCAGAACCTCGCCGGCTGCCGGATTGTGGCCGCCGTCGAGCCACAACTCCCACCCCGCCGGCGCCATCTCGACCAACGGACCGCGGGCCAGCCGTTGGAGCCGGGCCGGCCAATCGATATTGCGCAGACCCGCGGCAAGCGCGGTCGCCGGCAGTCGGAACGCCGGCAGGTTCTCCAGGCAGGCGAGGGCGGTTCCGGCGTTGAGCACCTGGTGAGCGCCGAGCAGCGACGGCGGCGGCAGGTCGAGCCGCCAGCTTTTCCCTTCATAACGCATTCCGTCATCTGCGGTCAGGCAGGCATAATCCGCGCCGGCGCGATAGAGCGGTGCGCCAACGGACGCACCCGCCGCAGCAATGACGGCCGCCGCCTCGCCCGGCTGCGGGGCCACCACCGCGACGACGCCGGGCTTGAGGATCCCCGCTTTCTCGCCGGCGATCGCGGCGACGGTGTCGCCGAGCAGCGCCTGGTGGTCGAGCGATACCGGTGTGATCGCGGTGACCGCGGGTCGGCGGACGACATTGGTCGCGTCCAAACGTCCCCCGACCCCGACTTCCAGCAACACGATGTCTGCCGGAACCCGCGTAAAGGCAAGAAAGGCGGCGGCGGTCGTGATCTCGAAATAGGTGATCGGGGCGTCGCGATTGACCCGTTCGCACTCCTCGAGCAGTTCCACCAGCCAATCCTCTTCAATCAGCCGACCCGCCAAGCGGATGCGCTCGTGAAAGCGCACGAGATGCGGCGAGATATAGGCATGAACCCGGTAGCCCGCCGCCTCGAGGCAGGCGCGCATGATCGCCACCGTCGATCCCTTGCCCTTGGTGCCGGCGACGTGCACCACCGGCGGCAGCTGTTCATGCGGATCGCCGAGCGCCGCCAGCAGCCGTTCGATGCGGCCGAGCGACAAATCGATCAGTTTGGGATGCAGGCGCGTGAGCCGCGCCAGGACGATATCGCTTTGCTGCGCGCTCATGCCGTCGGCTCCGCCGCCGGCTCTGCCGCGGGTACCGGCGCGGCCGATGGCTGCCGGTCACGCAGCAGGCCCAAGAGCCGCCCGATTGTCGCCCGCAATTCCGCGCGCGGCACGACCATGTCGATCATGCCATGGTCGAGCAGGTATTCGGCGCGCTGGAACCCCTCGGGCAGGTTCTCGCGAATTGTCTCCTGGATCACCCGCGCTCCGGCGAAACCGATGATCGCGCCGGGCTCGGCGAGCGTGATGTCGCCGACCATGGCAAACGAGGCCGAGACGCCGCCGGTGGTCGGATCGGTCAACAGCACGAGGTAGGGCAGGCCCTTTTCCTTGACCATATCGGCGGAGATGATGGCGCGCGGCATTTGCATCAGCGACAGTACGCCCTCCTGCATGCGCGCGCCGCCCGAGGCCGGAACCGCGATCAGCGCCGCCTCCTGCAAAATCGCCAGCCTGGCCGCGGTCAACAGGGCTTCGCCGGCCGCCACCCCCATCGACCCGCCCAAAAACCCGAACTCGAATGCCGCCACGACCGCCGCCTGCCCTCCGATCCTGCCATGGGCGACCACGACCGCGTCGCCGCCGCCATGCGCCGCCTGCGCCTCCTTCAACCGATCGGTGTACCGCCGGCGGTCGCGAAAGCGCAGCGGATCGACCACCGTTTTCGGCAGCTCGATGCGCGAAAAGACGCCGTCGTCGAACAGGATGGCAAGCCGTCGCGACGCACCGATTCGCAGGTGGTGGCCGCAATTGCGACACACGTCGAAATTGGCCTCGAGTTCGCGGTGGAACAGCATCTGTTCGCAGCCCGGGCATTTCTTCCACAGATTGTCGGGCACCTCGCGCTTGCCGACGACCGCGCGGATCTTGGGGAGAACGAGATTGGTGAGCCAGTTCATGGACCCGCACCGAAAGGCTGCGTCGGGTTGAAGATTGTGTCGAAGCGCGGCGGACGGCAATAGCAAGGCTCCCCAATTGGGGCGACGCCTGTCCGCACCGCTTCGCAAGGAGAGGTGCAGCCGCTATACGATAAACCGCAAAGTGCGGCGATATGGCCTGATCGCGAGTCCAAAAGGGGGTGCCTCGGGGTTGCAAAACCGCTCCAGCGAACTGGCGCCGACATCATTGTCAGCGGTGTTCTTGTCGACGCGATCGTCTTGGTTCAAAGCGCCGGCGAGAGCGCGGATGGGCATGATTATTTGCCAAGCCGGTTTCGGGGTGGCGGCGGTGGTTACGATTGCGGCGTTTTTCGGCAGCAGCCTGCTGATGCTTAACGGGCGCATCGGCGCCAGTGCCCGCTCACCAGCGCTGCCGGCGGCGACCATCCCGGTTGCGGCAGCGCAAGCCAATCGTCCCGCCGCGCCGCCCCCCGGCAGCGTCATGCGCGCGCCGCTGACGACGACAAGGACGGTCATGGCCACGCCCGCAGCCGGCGCGGGCGGTGCGGGCGGCCCCGAGCCCGGTTCAACCGCCGCCAAAATCCCGCCGCCGACGCCATCGCCGCGATCCCCGCCGGTGCCGCACCCCGATCCGGCGCCGGTTGCGGTGGCGCCGGTCGTAACGCCGCCGCCCGGCCGGGTTGCGGCAGACGCGACGCCGCCATCCCCGACGATTGCGCCGCTACCGGCGGCGGAAATCCGGGCGTTGCTGCTGCGCGGCGATAGCGCCTTCCGCCATGGCGACCTGACCGCGGCGCGGCTTTTGTACCGGCGTGCGTTCGAGGCCGGCGATCCGCATGGCGCGCTGGGTCTCGGCGCCAGCTACGATCCGGCATTTCTGCATCGCTACCACCTTTGGACACAAATCGCCGACCGCGACGAAGCGCGCAAATGGTACGAGCGCGCCCGCGATCTCGGCGCGAAAGAGGCCGCAATCCGCATCGACCAATTGGCGGCGGCGCCCGCCCATTGACTGGCCCGCGTCCTTGCTCGCCGCAGGGCGGCGCGACCGCACGATCGAAGCCGGGTCCGTTTTTCAGCGGGCGGCAAAAAACAAGCGGGGGAGGGGAGCGCTGTCGGTTTCGGGCTGCATCGCAAAGGCGGTCAGCAGGGCGGCCGTGGCGGCGTAATTGCCCATCAGCGCGACGAGGTTGACTAGCCCGCGCGCGCCGAATTGCGCCAGGGCCCGGGCGTAGGTTGCGCGCGAGACGTGCCGTGCGGCAAAGATTTCGCGCGCGAGATCGATCACGATCGCGTCTGTTTCGGCAAGCCCCGCGGTCGGGCCGCGCCAGCGGATCACATCGATGATTTCCGCGGATATGCCCTCGCTCCGTGCGGCGGGCACGTGGGCGGCCCACTCGAACGCGCTGTCCTGTTCGCGCGCGGTGGCGAGGATCGCCAATTCGCGCACCCGTCCCCCGAGGCCCGACTCGTAACGCAAATATCGGTTGAGCGGGCCTGAGCGCTGCGCCAGATCCGGGCTGTGCAGTTGGATGCCGCCGGGCCCGCGCAATCCGCGCAAACTGCCGCCATCGGGATTGGCGAGACGGTCGTAGATCGCGCGCGCGTCGTCGGCGAGCTCTTCCCGCCGTGGGAATGAAAGCCGGCAACCGGATTGCGGGTCGATGTCATCGGGCGCATTTGCAGCCGGTCGGCGATGATGCGCCATGAACAGCGCAACCAACGCCTCGCAACCGGCGCGATCGGCGTCGTCGAACCTGCCCAGCACCGGGCTGTCGAGATCGAGAACGCCAAGCACCGCCCCGTCCTCGATCAGCGGCACGACCAGCTCGGCGCGCGACTGCGGGTCGCAGGCGATATGGCCGGCAAATTGGCGGACGTCGGGTACGACGATCGCAGTGCGGCGCGCCGCAGCGGTGCCACACACCCCTTGTCCGATCGGAATGCGCAGGCAAGCGGGCTTGCCCTGGAACGGGCCCAACACGAGTTCGGCGCCGCGGCGAAAATAAAATCCGGCCCAATTCAGATCGGGCAGCCCGTGCCAGATCAGCGCCGCCATATTGGCGGCATTGGCGAAGGGGTCGGTTTCGCCCTCCATCAGCGCCGCCAATTGTGCGCGAAGATCCTGGTAAATCGCCGATTTGCGCGCTGTCATTGGGATTTTCGCCTTGCTTGCCGCTCTTCGCTATATCCTGATGCAAATCGACAAGGCATGGCAAAGGGGTCAGCGATGGATGACTACATCGATCCAGCCCTGCTCGGGCCGGAGGAAAAGTTTGCGATCGGCCAGCCGGTGCCGCGCGCCGAGGATCCGGTGCTGCTGCGCGGGGCGGGCCATTACGCCGACGATATCAGCCTCCCGGGTCAAGCCTATGCGGTGATGGTCAGAAGCCATCTTGCCCATGGGCGGATCCGCGGTATCGATACCGCCGCGGCGCGGGCGATGCCGGGCGTGCTGGCCGTCTACACCGCCGCCGACCTCGAGCGCGGCGGGATCGGGCCGTTGCCGCCGCGCCAGGTCATGAACGGTCGCGACGGCAAGCCGATGCTGATGCCGACCCACTATGCCCTGCCCAAGGACAAGGTGCGGTATGTCGGCGAGGCGGTCGCGGTGGTCGTGGCCGAGACGCAAGCGCAGGCAAGGGACGCCGCCGAACTGGTCGGCCTCGAGATCGACCCGTTGCCGGCGGTGACCGAACCGGCCTGCGCCGATGCCCCCGACGCACCGGTCCTGTACGACGAGGTGCCGGCCAATGTCGGGCTCGATTTCCATTTTGGCGATAGCGAGAAGGTTACCGCCGCCTTTGCCAACGCGGCGCATGTCACAAAATTGCGGCTGCGCAACAACCGCATCATCGTCAACGCGATGGAGCCGCGGGCCGCGGTCGCCGATTACGACAGCGAACGCGGGCATTGGACGTTGTTTGTCGGCTGCCAGGGCGTGTTCGGGTTCCGCAATTACGTTGCCCAGGTCTGTGGCGTCGGGCGCGACAAGGTGCGGGTGTTGACCGAGCGGGTCGGCGGCTCGTTCGGCATGAAGCAGCCGACCTTTCCCGAATATTACTGCATTCTGCACGCCGCGCGCGAATTGCGCCGGCCGGTCAAATGGACCGATGACCGCTCCGGCAGTTTTGTCTCCGACACGCATGGCCGCGACGCCGATTTCATCGCCGAACTGGCGCTCGACCGCGACGGCAACGTCACCGCGCTGCGGCTCACCGGCTACGGCGATCTCGGCGCCTATTACGGCGCCCCGGGCCCTTCGACCCGTAACGCGGTGCGCAACACCCTCGGTGTTTACAAGACGCCGCTGATCGAGGTCTCGACCAAATGCGTGTTCACCAACACCACCCCGGTGGGCGCCTATCGCGGCGCCGGCCGTCCGGAGGCCAATTATTACATGGAGCGGCTGGTCGACACGGCCGCCCGCGAGTTGGGGATCGACCGCGTCGAATTGCGCCGCAAAAACCACATTCCGGCCGAGGCGATGCCGTACAAGGCGCCAAACGGCACGATTTACGACAGCGGCGATTTCACCAATCTGCTGAACGACGCCTTGAAACTCGCCGATTGGGACGGCTTTGACGCGCGCAGAGAGGAGAGCCGCCGGCGCGGCAAATTGCGCGGGCGCGGGATCAGCGACTATCTCGAACTGACTGGCCCTCCCGGCCGCGAGATGGGCGGCATCCGCTTTGAGCCGAACGGCGATGTGACCCTGATCACCGGCACGCTGGATTACGGCCAGGGTCACTGGTCGCCTTTTGCCCAGGTTCTGGCGGCGCGGCTTGGGATTCCGTTCCACCGGATCAAACTGGTGCAGGGCGACAGCGACCAGTTGATCGCCGGCGGCGGTACCGGCGGTTCCAAATCGATGATGACCAGCGGCGTGGCGATCATCGAAGCGGCCGACAAATGCATCGCTGCCGGAAAAGAGATCGCCGGTTATGTGCTCGAAGCGGCGGCCGCCGATATCGAATTTCGCGGCGGCCGCTTTGTGATCGCCGGCACCGACCGGTCGATCGGGATCATGGAGTTGGCCGAGAAGATCCGCGGCGGGTTGCGCCTGCCGCCGGAATTGCCGCAGAGTCTCGACGTCGCCAATATCAGCGACGGCCCGCCCTCGGCCTTCCCGAATGGCTGCCACATCGCCGAGGTCGAAATCGATCCGGAAACCGGTGTGGTCGAGGTCGTCAAGTATTCGTTCGTCAACGATTTTGGCGTCGTGATCAACCCGCTGTTGGTGACCGGCCAGGCACATGGCGGCATCGTGCAGGGCATCGGCCAGGCGCTGCTCGAACACACGGTCTATGACGAGCACGGGCAGTTATTGACCGGCTCCTATATGGATTACGCGCTGCCGCGCGCCTCGGACGTGCCGATGTTTGCCAGCGCATTTCATCCGGTCCCGGCCAAAACCAACCCGCTTGGCGCCAAAGGCTGCGGCGAAGCCGGATGCGCCGGCGCATTGCCGTCGGTCATGAACGCGCTGGTCGACGCGCTCGCCGAGTTCGGCATCCGTCATATCGACATGCCGGCGACGCCCGAGCGGGTGTGGCGCGCGATCCGCGACGCGCGCGACGGCGAACCGCCGATGCGACGGGGTTAGCCCGACAAGCGTGGCGGCAAGCGGGGCGGCGGCGGCCTTTAGCCGGTCTCCAGATAGACCAGGAGGCCGACGACTGCGCTTGCTAGGATTAGCAGCGCCGGGTTGAGCCGGGTCACGAGCAGCAGAGTCAGCACCGTGGCCGCGATCAACCCGCCCAGCCAGCCGGAGATGGCGCCGCGCGCGATCGATATGGCGCCGGCGAGCAACAGCCCGATCGAGACCGGCGCGAGCCCGCGCTGGATCGAGTCGCGCCAGCCCCACCCTGCCATGTGATCCCACAGCCGGCCGACAGCAAAGGTCAGGCAGGCGCTGGGCAGAAAGAACGCGGTGACCACGACCAACGCCCCCAGCGGTCCTGCCACCCATTCGCCGATCGAGGCGACCATCATCATGTTGGGGCCGGGCGCCAGCTGGCCAATGCTGAAAAAATGGATCAGCTGGGGAAAGGTCAGCCAGTGATAGACATCGACCGATAGCGCCTTCAGCTCCGGAAAGGCGGCCATGCCGCCGCCCACCGTCAGCAGCGACAGATAGGCGAAGACCGCCGCCAAGGTCGGCAATTGCTTCATCGCCGGTTTGCCGGCGCTGGGCCACGCGGCCGATACCACCAGATTGCCAGCGCCCCGACCACCGCCAGCACCACCAGGACCGAGACATGCAGCAGGTTGACCCCGATGACGGTCAACGCGACGAACACCAGATCGGCCACGCCCTTGAGCGAGCGCTGGCCGAGCTGGATCGCAACCGAAAACGCAATGCCGACAGCAGCCGCGGCGATTGTTGTCAGCATCGCCGCCGCGTAAGCGTGATGGCCATGGGCGCCATAAGCGATCGCCGCGCCGACCATGATCAACCCGCCGGGCAGGCAGACGCCCAAAATCGCCGCCGCCGCACCGCGCGGCCCGCGCAAATGGTCGCCGGTCAGGATCGCCATATTGGTGCCGTTGAGCCCCGGCAAGGCCTGACAGATGGTCAGCATCCGCACAAATTCGCGGTCGTCGACCCAGCCCTGCTTGTCGACGAGGCTGCGGCGCATATAAGCGACCAGCCCGCCGCCGACGCTGGTCGTGCCGATCCCTAAAAACACCAGGAAGATGTGGTGGAGGCTGACGGTTGCGCCGCCGGTTCGTCGTGCCACCGCCGGCAAGCCCGACGGTCGAAGCCGCGGCTCACTCATGGTTTTGCGGCACATTGCCGTTGAAGCGATAAACCACCCCGGTTTTGGTCGTGCCGGGTAACACCCACTCGCGACCGGCGGTCTGCAGATTGATGAACAGCTCGCGGCAGCGGTGCATCGCCTTGTCGTGCAACTCGTCGCAGCGCTTGAATTTGCATTGGAAGGCGAATTCGCCGACCAGCGGCGTATGTTCGGCGCGGCTGCGCCACAACGCGACATTGCATTCGGCGGTTACCCCTTTGCCGAATTCGAGCACCCCGAGGTCCAGCAGCAACTCTTCGACAACCATGTGGTTGACCAGTTCGACCTTGGCGTCGGGCGCATCGGCGAGGCGGTCGAGGGGCGGGAAAATCTCCGCAACCAGCGTTATGGGGTTGCTGTCCTCCAGCCGCACCTGGCTAAGCCCAAACTGGGTGTTGTGCGAGAACAGCATGCGATAGCCGCCCAGCCGATCGCGCAGCGGCAGCATCTCCGCCTTGAATTTGACCCGGTAGTTGCCGGCGATGCGCGGACGCACATCAACCTCCGCTGCCTTGCAAAGGTCGGCGTGGCGAAACTTGAAGACGATTTCCGGGTCGCCGATCGCAAACCCGTGCTCGTAGCGGGTCCGCCGCCGCAGGATAAAGGCATTATTGTAGAGCCGGAAATCGGGGGTATCGAAAAACATCACCTCGCGCAGCGTCGGCGTGCTTCCCATCCCCGGAGCGCTGGCGACACCGACGCCGGAGGTCTTGGCAACGCCGCCCATGAAGGCGCCGAACTCCTGAAACGCGGCGACCGAGGTAAAGCGGTGCGGCGTCAGGATCAGTTTGCATTCGAGATAATGCACCGCGTCGTAGGGATGCCCGTCGCTGTAGCATCCGGCTCCGACTGCCCCAATCTGTTCCCGGATCTCGGTGTCGGCCGTCATTTCCGTCTTCCCCGTCGGCACAGGCAGATTGTCGATGTAACCTAGCTGAAACGACCAAGGCAGCGTATCGGTTTTGTTGCCGGGTCTTTGCGATCCCCAGGAACCCAACCAGGCCGGTCATCGGATAACCATAGGTCGCGTCGGTATCCCGTCAGTTACCGCCGAACTCGGATGACTTTGCGGTTCGGCGCCGGGCGGCCAAGAGCCAAGGATGGCCGCGCGGGTGCCGGTGTCTGTGAACGCGTTGATCGACGCCGCCGCGGCGTTTGGCTTCTCGACCGCGCGGCGCTACGGCAAGCCGCCCGCCCGCGATCCGCGATGCCCACAGCGCGGTGATGCGCTGAAAGCCCGTCTTCGCCCGCGAAATAGGGTCAGAGGCGCGGTTGTTCTGTTGGTTCTTCTCACTTGTTCGAAAGAATGGCGGGATTTTGGCTTGTGAAGCGCGCAACGGATGCCCATATCCGGTGGGTCGACTTCTTCATCGTTCGGCTTGCTCTTCCAAGCGCTCGAGCGCCGGACCGGCTTTCCGTTCAGTGTCGTCGTTTGACCCGTCACTCGCGATTAGTGACGGTCCCCTACTGCTTATGAGAAAGACGAAGATGACGATCGGAACCGTAAAGTGGTTCAATACCCAAAAAGGCTACGGCTTTATCCAACCCGAGGACGGGTCGAAGGATGTGTTTGTGCACATTTCGGCGGTCGAGCGCTCGGGCTTGGGTAATCTGCATGAAGGCCAACGCTTGAGCTTTGAAATCGAACGCGGCAACCAGGGCAAGACGTCGGCCGTCAACCTGCAACAGGCCTAGCCTGGGTCGTCAGAAAAGGGGCCAAGCCCCTATGGCTCCTTTTGCTGGCACCACCGCCGGCACCGAAGAAACGCGAAGCCAATAAAGGTCACAGCACATGCAGGTCTTTGTGCGCAACAATGACATCAACGCGGCGCTTCGGGTGCTGAAGAAGAAGATGCAGCGTGAGGGCGCGTTCCGCGAAATGAAGCGGCGACGCGCCTATGAAAAGCCTTCCGAACGCCGGGCGCGCGAGACCGCCGAAGCGATCCGGCGCCACCGCAAGATGTTGCGCCGGCGGCTCGAACGCGAAGGTTATTGACGGGCGGCGATGTCGGTCTGCGCGTCGCCGCCAGCAGAGCCTCCAACCGATTACGGCTGGCGGCCCGCGGCGCGAGTTTGGCAATCGGCGCAAATGACCGACGGCGACCCCCCAGACAAAAACACGGACCGCGCGCTGCCGATCTTGCCAAGGCTGAGGAACGCGCGCCGAGCGTGCTCGCCGCCGTCTGATTATTGAGCGCGGCTGGCGACGGGGCGTGCAATGGCGTCCGGAGGACATTCCCTTGCCGCCGCGATCGGGCTTCGGCGCAAGGCCACTAATCAGCGGCGGCGTGGTTCCCGTGCGCGAGGAGGACAAGATGGCGGTCCACAAGTTTACACTTGGTCAGACGGTGCGCTTTTCGCCCGACCGGCAGCAAACGGGTGCAATCCAAGGCTGGTTCAAGATTGTCCGCCTGCTGCCTGAAACGGGGAGCGTGCTGCAATATCGGGTGAAAAGCCAACTCGACGGCCACGAGCGCGTGGTTCGGGAGGATCAGCTGGCCCGATCATAACCGCCTCGACCGATTGACAAGAGGAGCCGCGATTTCGCGATGACGACTGTTTTGCTTAGGGTGACCCGGCCGGCAACCGGCGAGCATCACCCGCCCGAGCTTGTTAGGCCGCTGTTTCGCGGCACCGGCGAAGATGACTATTTGTGCGGCAATTGCGGCGCCGTCATCGCTTCGCATATGGGCCCGCGACAGCGGGTCACCGTCGATGTCGCAACCTGCTCGGCATGCGGCGCCGAAAACGAATTTCCTGCCAATCTGCTGCCTTAGCCGATGCGGTCCGCCGCGCGAGGCGAAGCAGGGAGAACGAAGCTGAAAACCCACCCCCACGCCGGCGCAACATATCGCGTGATCGTGTTTGCGGACGGATCGTTTGGGGTCGAGGTCAGCATCCCCAACAGCGAGCCGACCACCGTCTCTCGATTTGTCACCGAGGCCGATGCCGAGGCGTGGATCGCCGAGCACCGGCAACGGGTGCAAGAGCAAGCCCAGCCTGGCGGCTGGTTTCGCAATTCGGCGCGGCGCCGGGCGCGATCCTGATCTTCGGCCGTAACCTCGTGCCCGCACCAAACAGGATTGCCCGCCGCGCCGCTTCCGTTTAGAGAGGCTTCACTCACCACTGTGGCCTTTGGGCAGGCGGGGAACGGCGATGGCTGACGATCATTCCCAATCGCATAGCCATGACCATGGCTCGGAATTGTCGGAGATGGACGCGCGGGTCAAAGCCCTCGAAACCATCCTGACCGAAAAGGGTTATGTCGACCCCGCCGCACTCGACCAGATCGTCGAGGCCTTCGAGACCCGGATCGGGCCGAAAAACGGGGCCCGAATCGTGGCGCGGGCGTGGGTCGATCTTGAATTCAAGCGGCGCCTTTTGGCGGATGCCACCGCCGCCGCCAATTCGCTGGGCTATGTGAGCCCGGTCGGCAGCCATCTGATCGCGGTCGAAAACACGCCAACCGTGCACAACCTCGTGGTATGCACCCTATGCTCGTGCTATCCATGGGAGGTGCTGGGCCTGCCGCCGGTCTGGTACAAATCCGCGCCCTATCGCTCGCGCGCGGTCATCGAGCCGCGCCGCGTGCTCGCCGAATTCGGCATGACTTTGCCGTCGGAAACCGAGATCCGCATCTGGGATTCGACGGCCGAAACACGGTTCCTGGTAATCCCGATGCGGCCTCGCGACACCGAGGGCTGGAGCGAGGAGCGGCTCGCCGAACTTGTCACCCGCGACAGCATGATCGGCGCGGGCTTGGCGCGGAGCGCCCATCAGGCGGCCGCAAAATGACCAACTCAATCCACGATATGGGCGGCATGCACGGGTTTGGCCCGGTCGAGCCCGAACCGAACGAGCCGGTGTTTCACGAGCGCTGGGAGGGCCGCGTCTTTGCCATGCGGCGGGCGATGGGCTTTCCCGGGTTGTGGACGATCGATGGCGGTCGTGCCTCGATCGAGGCTCTGCCGCCGGTCGAATATTTGCGTTCGTCCTATTACCGGCGGTGGTTCCTGGGCCTGGAACGGCAGCTTGTGGAGCACGGCCTTGTCGGTGCCGACGAGATTGCCGCCGGTCGCTCGCTGCGGCAAGGGGCGGCCCTTGCGCGCAAGCTGACCACGGCCGAGCTCGACAAGGCATTGACACGCGGCGAATTTGCCCGCCCGACCAACCAGGCGCCGCGCTTCAAGGTCGGTGACCGGGTCCGAACAAAAAACATCAACCCCGCCACACATACGCGCCTGCCCCGCTATGCCCGCGCCAAGACCGGCATCATCGAAGCGGTGCGCGGCTGCCATGTGTTCCCCGACACCGCGGCAATCGGCAAGGGCGAGAGCCCGCAATGGCTCTACACGGTGGTGTTCACCGGGCGCGAATTGTGGGGGGATGACGCCGACCCGCAGCTGAAAGTGTCGATCGAGGCGTTCGAACCCTATCTCGATCCGGCATGACCGACGCCCGCGAACTCGCCAATCAACTCCCGGGCATACCAAGGGACCGGGAGGGTCCGGTATTCAACGCGCCCTGGGAGGCGCAGGCCTTCGCGCTGGCGCTGGCGCTCCATCGGCGCGGGCTGTTCAGCTGGGCGGAGTGGACGGCCGCGCTCGCCGCGGAGATCAGGCGCGCCCAGGCAGCGGGCGATGCCGACACCGGCGAGAGCTATTATCGGCATTGGCTCGCGGCGCTCGAACGGATCCTCGTCGAAAAAGGGGCGAGTGACCTCGCCACTCTCGCGCGCTACCGCGCGGCCTGGGAACATGCCGCGCAGCGCACGCCGCATGGTTCGCCGATCGCTCTGATGGCCGAGGACTTTCCGCCTTAGCCGCAGCTCGGCCGTCGGCCTCTGCGCCGCCGGGCTTTGCCGGCCAATCGAACATCTTTGACCCGGCCCGAGGCGGGATCGCGGAAGAAGCGATTTAGCGGGTGCAGGCGTAGCTCAGACAATCGCGCGGTTCGGGGCCGAGATTAGGATTGACGAGCCAACGGCGCAGAAGGCCCTCGTAGGCGAGGCCAGCCTTTTCCATAACCCGCGCCGAGGCGCGATTATCTTTGTCGCACACCGCGCCGATGCGCCAAAGCTCAGCCTGCCGCATCGCCCAGCCCACAACCTCGCCGAGCGCCTCGCTCATCAGCCCGCGACCCCAATAGGCGCGGGAGAGCACATAGCCGCAATCGAGCCGGTGCCCGGCCGGCCGGCGCAGCCCAAAGGCGCCGAGCCCCCGGCCATTGCCGCGGTCGACCAGCATGTAGGTGCGCTCGCTCGCCGCCGGTGCTGCAAGACAGCGCTCGATAAAGGCCTCGGTATCGGCGAGGCTCTGATGCGGCCGCCAGGTCAAGTAGCGCACCACCTCCGGGTCGCGGGCATAGCCGGAAAAGATCGCGGCCGCGTCATCGTGTTCGATCGGCCGCAGGACGAGGCGTGGCGTTTCGAACCTCGAGGGAAGCATCGCACGCTCCATCGCTGCTCCGAGGGCGCTGTTTACCGGCATGTCGCTGCTCGCCGTCGCGATCGGAGAAAAGCCGTGCAGCTCATGAAAATTCGCGTCGCTGTCGCAGCATCGTATCATGATCGCTCGAGCGGCAGAGGGTCCCGGCCATAACCGGTTCCGTGCGCCGCCGCCATTGCCACCGCACGAGGCGAAAGAGGGCGCATGCCGAGGACCGACCGTTTCGAGCTTCCGGTGACCGCCGCCTCTGAGGCGGCGATCGGCGATTACGTTGCGGCAGTCGATTTGCTGCTGTCGGCCAATCCCGGGGCCGACTCGCTGCTCGACCGGGCTGTCGCCGCCGACCCGGATTTTGCTTTGGCCCATATTGCGCGGGCGCGTCTGTTGCAACTGCAGGCGCGGATGTCCGAGGCGCGGGCCGCGGTCGAACGCGCCCAATCGCTTGCGCGGCGGCTTTCCCCGCGCGAGCGCGGGCATGTTGCGGCGATCGCATTGGGGGTGAGGGGCGATGCTGCAGGCGCCCTCGCCGCGGTGCGCGAGCACGCCGCCGCCTATCCGCGCGATGCGCTGCCCTTATCGCAGGCGCTCGGCGTGTTCGGTTTGTTGGGGTTCAGCGGCCGCCGCGACCATCACGAGGCGCAATTGGCGCTGCTCGAACAATTGGCGCCGCATTGGCCCGAAGATTGGTGGTTTTTGGGCTTTCTCGGCTGGGCGCAAATCGAGACGGGAGCGGTCGCCGCCGGAACGCGGCGGGTCGAGCGCTCGCTCGAGCTCAACCCGCGCAATGCGCATGGCGCGCATCAGCGCGCGCACGGTTTTTTCGAAACCGGAGACGCCGCGGGTGGCGCAGCCTTTGTTGCGGCGTGGTTGCCCGGCTATCCGCGCGCCGGCCAACTCCATTGCCATTTGTCCTGGCATCTGGCGCTGTTCGAACTGGCGCGCGGCAACAGCGAAAGAGCGCTTGCCGTATACCAAGACGCGATCCGTCCGACGGTCGCATTGTCGGCGCCGATGCTGAGCCTCGCCGATTCGGCCTCGTTTCTGTGGCGTTGGCAAATCTACGACATCGGAACCGATGTGGGTGACGAATGGCAGGAAGTGCTGCGGCATGCCCGCCGCCATTTCGCCAAGCCCAGCCTCGCCTTTGCCGACATCCATGCCGGCTTTGCCGAGGCGGCCGTGGGCGACGATGAGGCGCTGCAACGCCGCGTCGAGGGTTTGCAGGCGCTCGCCCAGAGTGGGCGATTGCCGTCCGACGGGGTCGCGCCGGCGTTATGTGCGGCGGCCGGTGCTTTTGCGCGTGGCGAATTTGATGCCGCTGCGGACGGCCTGCGGGCGATACGGGCCGATTGGCCCCGAATCGGCGGCAGCCACGCGCAGCGCGAGGTGCTCGAAGACACTCAGATTGTCGCTCTGCTGCGCGCGGGACGGGTCGCCGAGGCGACGACGCTGCTGCGCGCCCGGCTCGGCCGGCGGCCCGCGCAGCGCGACGAGGAATGGTTGCGGCGCGGCACGGCGTCGTGAGACGCGGCCGGGAAATCGCGCGCTGACCGATCGGGCGGGGTCGACAAATCCCGATTCGCGGCCCGCGCAAAGTGATGCCGGCGTTTCTGTGACCGGCATCACACGCTGACGCCGATTAGGCGCTTATCTCGCTATCCGCGGGATTGCGCCAGACCCGGTCGACCGACCGGCCGCAGCAGCACAAACCGCCGCCCGGCGCCCGGCGCCCGCTCGAAGGAGAGACCATGCCGCAAATAGCCGTGATCAACGAATCAACCGCGATTGCGGACGCCGACGTGCAAAACCTGCTGCCCGCTTTCGAGCAGCAATGGAACCAGGACCTATTGCCGGTCTGGGGTTTGGACGCGGCCACATTCACTTTTGTGCCACAGGGCCAGGCTCCCGCCTCTGGAACGTGGTGGGTGGTATTTCTCGATGATAGCGACCAGGCCGGTGCGCTGGCCTATCATGACCTCACCAATGAAGGCCTGCCGATTTCCAAGGTTTTCGTCAAAACCATCCTGGCCGACAACGCCGCGGTCAGCGTCGGCGCGACCCACGAAATCTGCGAAATGGCGGTCGATCCGTGGCTGAACAGCGCTTATCAGGATACACAAGGCACGTTTTGGGCGGGGGAGATCTGTGACCCGGTCGAGGACGACCAGTACGCCTATACGATCGGCAATGTGCTGGTGACCGATTTCGTGACGCCCAACTGGTTCGGCCACCAGCATGCCCAGGGCCCGATCGATTTCAAAGGTCATGCGACGACGCCGTTCGAGGTCTTGACCGGCGGGTACGCCCAGAAATTCGATCCCGAACAAGGCTGGCAACAGGTCACCGGATCGATGGCGATGCGGCACAGCCGGCGCGCGGTCCATGCCCCCGACGGGTCGCGACGCGAACGCCGCATTCGCCACTGGTCGAAATGGGAGCGCAGCTATCCGCCGCGCACGCGTCACCTTCGCCGGCCGCACGACATGGACTTCCAGGTCCGGGTCTGAGGCGCGCAGCACCGGGCGGCGAACGGCCTGTGCGGCCGAAGGCCCCGCCCGCCGGATCGGGGCGGGGTACGAAGAAGGCCCGCCGGTCTATTCCCAGGCGATGCGGGGCGCTGTGCCGAGCCGTGCCGGCCCCAGATACATCTTTCCGTTTTGAATGGTGAACGGGGCGGTGAGCTGAGGCTTGCCGTCCGGCCCGGGCCTTGACAGCGCGCCGAGTGCGATCTTGACGAGCGAACCTTGCTCGGGGATCAGCCAGTCGGCCGCGACCAGCGCATCGATAATCTTGTCAAAGCCCTCGATACCGCTTGAAAACGCGGCAACCGGTTGGAGCTGGCGGTCGAGGGCGAGCGTGCCGTTGGCGCTGATGCCAAGCCCGCCCCATTCGACGCGCAGATTTTCAACCTCAATCGTCCCGCCCGCATCGCGCCAGGCGGCGGCCGATTGTTCCAGCTGTCCGGGCGGGAATGGCCCCTTGACCGTGACACCCAACGCCAATTCGTCGATCACCTTGGCAAAATTCACCGGCGGGGCCTCGATGCCGATGTCGTGCGCATCAAGGGCGACGGCGAAATCGGGATCGGTGTCTTTGGCGGCCGGCTGTGCCGGCAAGATGACCCAGGCGTCGGCCGACCGGATCGGGACCGCGGCCGCGGCCTCGGCGGCGATATCGCGCGCACCGATCCACAACCGCGACCCGCCGCCGGCGTCAGGCGCGAGCACGCCTTGCGCCGACCCGACGCTGAGCTTTAGTGCGGGTCGTCCGCCCGCCGCGGCGAGAGCGGCGGTAAAGCCCTGCGGGGCGCGGAGCCGCCAAACATCAAAATTCCACGGCCTGGCGATGGCCGTCAGCTGGGCCGCGCGCAACCTCGGCGGCGGGCTCCAGGCGTCGTTGCGCAACGCTGCGTCGGCGAGTTCGATGCGGAACGCGAAGGGAAACCCGGCTACGCGCACGCTCTGCCAGGAGGCCCTGATCTTATGCGCCTCAGCCGATCCCCGCCACGCGTCGAGCCCGGCGACAATCCGTCCCGCGACAATATGCCAGTACACCGCGTAGGCGCCGAACAGCCCCAGCAGCACGAGGATGGCAATAAGACCATAACGCCAACGGCCCCGCATGGAGCGCACATATAGCGGCCGCCTCCGCCGGAGGCCAGTCCGGCAGCGGCCCGCGCTGGTAGGTCACACCCGCAGCACTTCCGCTCCCGCGGCCGCTTCGAGTTCGCAGGCGTTCACCGTCATCGCCAGCATGCTGTAATAGCCGATCGCCGTCGTCAGCTGGATCAGCCCGTCGTCGCCAAGCCGCGCTTGCAGCCTTTTGAAGCTGTCGTTGTCGACGCGGTGGCGGCGCAGCAATTGGCGCGTGAATTCGACGATCTCGGCATCCTCGGGCGCAAGACCACGCGAATGGTTCTCGCGAATTGCGGTGATCGCCTCTTCCGGCACTCCGAGCCTTCGCGCACCGCCGGTTTGCGCTCCCCAGACATAGACCGCCTCGAATTCACGCGCCACGGTCATCGCCGCCAGCACCCGCACACGCATGTCGAGCGTTCCTTCGAACCGGACATAGGCGCCGAGATGGGCAACCCGGCCGGCAAGCTCGGGCGAATGCAGAAACATCGTGAACGGACCCTGGACCGCGCCACGACTGGCGACGATGCTGTCAAACACCGCCTGGTCCTTGGCCGCGATCTGATCCTTGCGGGTAATCGGGGACAACCGTGCCATCGATCGCTCCTCCCAGGTTGAGCCTGATCCCAGCCGCGCATGCGGCAAATGAGCAGGCGCGGGCTGGTTATAAGATGAATTTCGACAGATCGGCGTTTTGCGCGAGCGCGCCCACCTGGTCGCGCACATAAGCACGATCGATGCGCACCACAGTCCCGGCCGGGCGGTCGGAGGCGACAAAGCTGATCTCTTCGAGCAAGCGCTCGAGAATTGTATGCAGGCGCCGCGCGCCGATGTTTTCGACCGCGGTGTTGATCTCTTCGGCGAGCAAGGCCAGTTCGTCGATCGCCTCCTCGTCGAATTCGAGGCTGATCCCCTCGGTGGCGAGCAAGGCCTTGTATTGCTTGATAAGGCTTGCCTCGGGCTCGACCAGGATGCGGCGAAAGTCGGCGCGGTCGAGCGCCTTCAGCTCGACCCGAATGGGCAGCCGGCCCTGCAATTCCGGCAGCAGATCGGAGGGTTTGGCCTGATGAAAGGCGCCCGAGGCGACGAACAGCACATGGTCGGTCTTGACCGGGCCATGCTTGGTGGCCACGGTGGTGCCCTCGATCAGCGGCAGCAGATCGCGCTGCACCCCCTCGCGGCTGACATCGGGGCCGCCATACCCGGCGGCGCGCTCGCCGCGGCCGCAGATCTTGTCAATCTCGTCGATAAAAACGATGCCGTTCTGCTCGGCGGCGGCGATCGCCTCGCGCACGACCTTTTCCTGGTCGAGAAGCTTGTCGCTTTCCTCGGCCATCAGCACGCGATGGCTTTCGGCAACAGTCATCCGTTTGGGTTTCGTGCGGGTGCCAAACGCCTTGCCGAAAATATCGCCGAGATTGAGCATGCCCATCTGGGCGCCGGGCAGGCCGGGAATTTCAAATGTCGGCAGGTTGGCGATGGCGCTTTCCTGTACGGCAATTTCGATCTCGCGGTCGTCGAGTACGCCCTCGCGCAATTGCTTGCGGAATTTCTGCCGCGTATCCGGGCTGGCGCTCGACCCGACGAGCGCGTCCAGCACCCGTTCCTCGGCGGCGATCTCGGCCTTGGTCTCGACCTCTTTGCGCAGCCGCTCGCGGGTCATCGCGATCGCGACCTCGACCAGATCGCGCATGATCTGTTCGACATCGCGGCCGACATAACCGACCTCGGTGAACTTGGTCGCCTCGACCTTGACAAACGGCGCCTGCGCCAGCCGCGCCAGCCGCCGCGCGATCTCGGTTTTGCCGCAGCCGGTCGGCCCGATCATCAAAATGTTTTTGGGCAACACCTCTTCGCGCAATTCGGGTGCGAGCTGCTGGCGGCGCCAGCGATTGCGCAGCGCGATCGCGACCGCGCGCTTGGCGTCGTGCTGTCCGACAATAAAGCGGTCGAGTTCCGAGACGATTTCGCGCGGGCTGAAGGCGGGCATCGGCGATCAATATTCCAGCTTTTCGAGGGAGATTTTGTCGTTGGTGTAGATGCAGATGGCGGCGGCGATCGCCATCGCCCGCTCGGCAATGGCGGCGGCGTCGAGCTCGTCGACCGCGATCAGCGCGCGGGCCGCGGCGAGCGCATAACCGCCGCCGGAACCGATGCCGATCAGCCCGTCTTCGGGCTCGAGCACGTCGCCGTTTCCGGACAGGATCAGCGAGACATTGCGGTCGGCAACCGCCATCATCGCTTCCAAGCGGCGCAGATAGCGATCGGTGCGCCAGTCCTTGGCCAGTTCGACGCAGGCCCGCGGCAATTGCCCGGCGAATTGTTCGAGCTTGCCCTCGAGCCGCTCGAACAAGGTGATCGCGTCGGCGGTGGTGCCGGCAAAGCCGGCGATCACCGCGCCGCCAGCAAGCCGGCGCAATTTGCGGGCATTGGATTTGACGATCGTCTGACCCATCGTGACCTGGCCGTCACCGGCCACGACCACCTGTCGGCCCTTGCGTACACAAAGGATCGTCGTACCGTGCCAAGCTTGCGTGTCGGGATATCCCATGGGTCGGCTCGGAGGGACCGTGGTGACGCGGGTTCGAATGACATTTGGGCTTAGGGCAACCCCGGTCAAGCACAACCGGCCCGATCCGATCGCTCAACACCCGCCGGGCGATCGGGGATGGCGGCGATCGGCGGAACGGTGCTCGGGGCGAAATCCGTCGCCGGCAAAAAACCACCCTTCACGTCGGATCGGGCGTAAGCTGCGCCCGCCGCGCCGGGGATCGCTGGCGGCCGGCTTGCCGCGCCGGGAACGGTGGCAAGTGTGGCGGAAAATCGCTAAATGAGAGGCGATCGCGGTTCCGGTTCTCAGGAGGGAGATGCGCGTGCGGGTGGCGACGGTGGAACGTAACACCAAAGAGACGCAGATCACCGGCCGCGTCAATCTCGACGGCGCCGGCCTCGCCGATATTGCGACCGGGATCGGATTTCTCGACCACATGCTCGAACAGCTCGCCAAGCACAGTCTTATCGACCTGACGCTGCGCGCGGCGGGCGATCTGCACATCGATTTTCATCACACCACCGAAGACACCGGCTATGTGATCGGCGAGGCGGTGTCGAAAGCGCTTGGCGATCGCGCCGGCATCGCGCGCTATGGCCACGCGATGATCCCGATGGATGAAACCCTGACCCGCGTCAGTCTCGACGCGTCGAACCGGCCCTATTTGGTATGGAAGGTCGCGTTCAGCCGGCCCAAACTGGGCGAGATGGACACCGAGCTGTTCAAGGAATGGTTCCAGGCATTTGCCCAGTCGGCCGGGATCACGCTGCACGTCGAAAACCTGTACGGCGAGAACAATCACCACATCGCTGAATCATGCTTCAAGGGATTGGCGCGCGCCTTGCGCCAGGCGGTCGACATCGACCCGCGCCGCGGCGGCGCGGTGCCGTCGACCAAGGGGGTCCTTGGCGGTAGCCTGTGATGCTGGTCGCGATCGTCGATTACGGTTCGGGCAATTTGCGCTCGGCGGCAAAGGCGTTTGAGCGGGCAGCCGCAGAGCATGAAATTGCCGCCCAGGTCCGCGTCACCAGCGAACCCGAAATTGTCGCCAGCGCCGATCGGGTGGTTCTGCCCGGGGTCGGCGCTTTTGCCGATTGCCGGCGCGGTCTGGCCTCGGTGCCCGGCCTCGAAGAGGCGCTAAGCGAGGCGGTGACGGCGCGCGGCCGACCGTTTTTGGGCATCTGTGTCGGCATGCAGCTGCTGGCCGAGCGCGGCCGCGAATTCGAAACCACCGACGGGCTCGGCTGGATCGGCGGCGATGTGGTCGCCATCGCGCCCGGCGCCGAGCGGCTCAAGATACCGCATATGGGATGGAACGAACTGATCTTGCGTCGTCGGCATCCTTTATTGGCGGGGATTGACCCGGGCGCTCATGTCTATTTTGTGCACAGCTATCATTTTCGCCCAAGTCGCGATGACGATCTGATCGCGGTGACCGATTACGGGGGGCCGGTCACGGCGATGATCGGGCGCGATAACCTCGCCGGCACGCAATTCCATCCGGAAAAGAGCCAGGCGGCAGGCCTGCAACTGATTGCCAATTTTTTGCGGTGGCGGCCATGAGCGACGGCTCCTCGCCACAACCGCGGTTGTCGGTCGAGCGGTTGACGCAGTATTCCGGCACCGATCTCGACGATTTGTGCGAGGCGACCGAGAGCGCGATTGTCGAAGGGGGCGGGTTCGGCTGGCTGAAGCCGCCGCCGCGGCAGGTCCTCGAGAATTATTGGAAAGGGGTGCTGCTGGTCCCGGAGCGGCGTCTCGTAGTGGGTCGGCTCGACGGCGTTATTGCCGGCTCGGCGCAGCTGAGCCGGGCGCCGCGCAACAACGAGGCGCAGGCCTTTGCCGGCACCTTGACCGGCACCTTTGTCGCGCCCTGGGCGCGCGGCCATGGGCTTGGCCGCGGCATCGTCCGTGAAATCGAGCGGCTGGCCCGTGAGCTGGGACTGGCGGTGCTGAACCTCGATCTGCGCGACACCCAAAAGGCGGCGATCGGCCTTTACGAAAGCCTGGGCTATCGCCGCTGGGGCACGCATCCGGTTTATGCCCGCGTCGACAACCGCATTGTGCCGGGCCACTATTATTACAAGCTGCTCGATGACGAGCCGGCCGCGCCGTGATCCTGTACCCGGCGATTGACCTCAAGGACGGCCAATGCGTGCGGCTGCTGCGCGGTGAAATGGCCAGCGCCACCGTGTTCAACCCTGACCCCGCGGCCCAGGCGCGCCGTTTTGCGGCTGACGGTTTTGAATGGCTGCATCTTGTCGATCTGAATGGCGCTTTTGCCGGGCGATCGGTCAACGGCGCGGCGGTGGCGGCGGTCCGCAGCGCGGTCAGGCTTCATATCCAGCTGGGCGGCGGCATCCGCGACCGCGCCGCGATCGAGCATTGGTTGGCGCTCGGGATCGATCGGGTTGTGCTTGGGACCGCGGCCCTGCACGATCCCGAATTGGTGCGCGGCGCCGCCGCCGACCATCCCGGGCGGATCGCGGTAGCGGTCGATGCCCGCCATGGCCGGGTTGCGGTCGCCGGCTGGACCGCAACCGCCGCGATCGGTGTTGTCGAACTGGCGCGCCGGTTCGAGGATTGCGGCGTGGCGACGATGATCTACACCGATATCGCCCGCGACGGGGCGCTGACCGGCGTCGATGCCGCGGCGATCGCCGCCCTGGCGCGCCAGCTTCGCCTGCCGGTTATCGCTTCGGGCGGGGTGGCCTCGCTCGCCGACATCGCGGCGCTCAAAGCCCACGAAGCCGATGGCATCGCCGGGGTGATCTGCGGGCGCGCTCTTTATGATGGCCGCCTTGACGCCGGCGCCGCCCTGCGGCTCGCCGCAGCAGGCTCGCCATGCTGAAGATGCGAGTCATCCCGTGTCTCGACGTCAAGGACGGGCGCGTCGTCAAGGGCGTCAATTTTGTCGATCTGGTCGATGCCGGCGATCCGGTGGCGCAGGCGCGTTTTTACGACCGCGAGGGTGCGGACGAACTGTGCTTTCTCGATATCACTGCCAGCGCCGAGGGCCGCGACACGCTCTATGACGTCGTTCGCCGCACCGCCGAGGAATGCTTTATGCCGCTGACCGTCGGCGGCGGGGTGCGCACGGTCGAGGATGTCCGCCAGCTGTTGCTCGCCGGCGCCGACAAGGTGTCGATCAACACCGCCGCCGTGGCGCGCCCCGAATTCGTGCGCGAAGCCGCGCGCAAATTCGGCAGCCAGTGCATTGTTGCCGCGATCGACGCCAAAGCCGTCGGGATCCGCCGCTGGGAGGTGTTCACCCATGGCGGCCGGCGGGCGACCGGGATCGACGCCATCGATTGGGCGCGCCGCCTTGCCGATTATGGCGCCGGCGAAATTTTGCTGACCTCGATGGATCGCGACGGCACCAAATCGGGTTTCGACATCGCGCTGACCCGCGCCGTCGCCGACGCGGTGCGGGTCCCGGTCATCGCCTCGGGCGGGGTCGGGACGCTCGACCATCTGGTCGAGGGGATCCGCGACGGGCACGCAACCGCGGTGCTCGCCGCGTCGATTTTTCACTTCGGGACATGGCGCATCGGCGAGGCCAAACGCCACCTCGCCGCCGCCGGCATCGCGGTGCGGGAGTAACCGGTGACAAACGAGTTGAGCGACGCGCTGGCGCGACTTTGGCAGGTCATCAATGAGCGCCGCGATGCCGATCCGGCGGCGTCCTATACGGCTCGATTGTTTTCCCGCGGTCGCGAGAAAATCGCGCAAAAACTAGGGGAAGAGGCGATCGAGGCGGTGATCGAGGGGGTACGCGGCGACCGCATGAGGCTGGTCGGCGAGAGCGCCGATCTGTTGTACCACCTTCTCGTGCTGTGGGCGGAGACCGGGGTGTCGCCGGCCGATGTCGCCGGCGAACTCGCCCGCCGGGAGGGCATTTCCGGGCTCGCAGAAAAGCGCGGCCGGGCAAACCTGTAATCCGAGATTGCCGGAGGACGATGACGGTGGCCTACGATCGCAACAATGTCTTTGCCCGCATCCTGCGTGGCGAGCTGCCGTGCAGCAAGGTCTATGAAGACGAACATACACTCGCCTTCCGCGACATCAACCCGTTGGCGCCGACCCATATCCTGGTGATCCCCAAGGGCGAATACGTGTCGGTCGACGATTTTTCGCAAAATGCGAGCGAGGCCGAGATCGTCTCGTTGATGCGCGCGATCGGCCATGTCGCCCGGGCCGAAGGGGTGGTCGATGACGGCTACCGTATTCTCGCCAATCATGGGGTGGCGGCGCGTCAGGAGGTGCCGCATTTCCACATCCACATTTTTGGCGGGCGTGATCTCGGACCGATGCTGACGCGCCGGTGACCGGCACGCCAATCGCACGAAATGGGCTGGCAAGGCGTCGCGGCCTGGCGCGGCCGGCATCAGGCGATCGCGACCGGGTGCTCCAAACGAAAGATCTTGTGGCCGCCTCGGTGGGGCGAAGCGACGCCGATCGGTGCAGCGAATTCGATTACCGGCAACGGTTCGAATGGTGACCCCGCCCGGGTTGCGGCAGCCGGGTGCCGAACCGACGGTGCCAAGCTCGTGTCGTTATCCGGCGTTTCTCTCGGTGTCTTGCAGGATTGACCGCATCGACTGCGGAACCGGCTCGTTGAGCACGTGGTCATAGAGAGCACGGAACAGCTCTTCGCCATTGGTCGTGCCATCGAGAAATGCGGCTATTCTTGCCGGCACCGACCGCGGCAACAGCTCCAACTTAGCATAGCGACAACGAATATTCGCCGACATAGCGATCCTTACGTGACACCCCGAGCCCCGAACAGGCATTACTGGAATAGGTGGTTCGTGTCAAGTCAGTGACACGACGCTAACATTTTGTAACAAAGTCGGTTCCCGAAGACGAGCCATGAATGAAGCGCATGCGATCCCGATTTTGACAGAATGATCTACAACAAATTGACAAATTGGGCGAAAATCGTTGCTCGTTGCGCCCCGAGAGGCGGGTCACATGCGCTGTCGCCGCTTGCGTGCGGCGCCACTCTCCGACGTGGCGCCAAGCGGGGCCTCGTGCGGCGGGAACGCCAGTGGTGGCGGGGCCAGGCGCAATCTTATAACAGCGCGGCGCGCGATTGATGGACCAGGGCGTCGCGATGGTATCCTGCTGCCGCTGCGGATGATCGTGTCGGACTTGGCCGGCGAAGCAATTATTTCTTTGCGCGGGATCCATAAACGCTTCCGCACCGGTGTGACCGCGCTTGAGGCGATCGATCTCGACATTCACCGCGGCGAATTTGTCAGCCTGCTCGGTCCTTCCGGCTGCGGCAAGTCGACATTGCTGCGGATTATCGCCGGACTGAGCCAACCGACGCTCGGCGAACGAAGCCTGCGCCTCGGCAACAGCGGCAGGCCGGGCGAAGAGGCGGCGGGACGGATCGGCTTTGTCTTTCAAGACCCGACCCTGATGCCGTGGAGCACGGTGTTGGGCAATGTCCTGCTGCCGTTGCGCTTGGCCGGGCGGATCGGACCCGCCGAACGCGAGCGCGCGGCGGCGGAATTGCACGCGGTCGGGCTCGCCGGGTTCGAGCACGCCTATCCGCGACAATTATCCGGGGGGATGCGGATGCGGGTCTCGATCGCGCGCGCCCTGGTGACCGGGCCGGACCTGCTGCTGATGGACGAGCCCTTTGCCGCCCTCGACGAGATCACGCGCATGGGGCTCAATGACGATTTGCTGCAATTGTGGGCGGCGCGACGGGCGACGGTCGTGTTTGTGACGCACAGCGTGTTCGAGTCGGTGTTTTTATCGACCCGCGTTGCGGTCATGTCGGCTCGGCCGGCGCGGATCGTCGCCGATCTCGCCATCGACCTGCCCCACCCGCGAGAGCGCGAATTGCGCACCTCCGCCGGCTATGCCGCATTTTGCCGGACCGTCTCGGCCCATCTCGGCCGGGCGATGGAGGTGCGGCTGTGAGGGGACGGGGCGGGTGGTTGCGGGTGGCGGCGCCGATCTTTGTCGGGGCGATGCTGCTCGGGCTGTGGCAGGCCGCCGTCGTGATCGAGCACGTGCCGCCCTATATCCTGCCGGGACCGATCGCGATCGCCGCGGCGCTGCGCAGCGACGGGCCGAGCCTGCTGCTGTCACTGCTGGTCACGTTGCGCGTCACCTTTGCCGCGCTCGCCGCGGCCGCAATTCTCGGCGGCGCCATCGCGTTTTTATTTTCATTGTCGCGGGTCTTGGCGCTCTGTCTATTCCCCTACGCGGTCATTTTGCAGGTCACGCCGATTGTCGCGATCGCGCCCCTGATTATTATCTGGGTCCAGCAGCCTTTCTTGGCGCTGCTGGTCTGTGCATGGATTGTCGCGTTCTTTCCGATCGTGGCGAACACGACAATCGGCCTCAACAGCGCCGATCGCAATCTATTGGCGCTGTTCCGGCTTTATCGCGCGAGCCCGACCCAGACTTTGCTTTATCTGAAATTGCCGACCGCGCTGCCGTATTTTCTCGCCGGCCTCAGGATCAGCGGCGGGCTGGCGCTGATCGGCGCCGTCGTCGCCGAATTTGTGGCCGGCACCGGCGGCACCGAAACCGGCCTTGCCTTCCGCATTCTCGAGGCCGGCTACCGGCTGGCGATACCACGGCTGTTTGCCGCCCTGCTGCTGTTGTCGCTTTCCGGGATCGCGATCTATCTCGTGATTGATTTTGCCGCGCGGCTGGCGTTGCGCCACTGGCACGAAAGCGCCCTCGACGAGGAGCCCGATTGAGAAGCGACCGGCGCGGTGCCGGGTCGCCGGCGCCAACCCCGCGCCAAAGCGGTCGCTTAGCGCAGATGACAGGCGACGTGGTGGCCCGGTGCCACCTCGCGCAGCAGCGGACGCTCGATGCGGCACCGGGCCTCGGCGTAAGGGCAGCGGGTGTGGAACGAGCAGCCCGGCGGCGGGTTGACCGGGCTCGGAACATCGCCCGGCAACAACAGCTTTTTGCGCGCGATCCGCGGGTTGGGGACCGGGACCGCGGCCAGCAGCGCCTCGGTATAGGGGTGGCGCGGATCGGTGAACAGGGTGGCCTTGTCGGCGTATTCGACGATGCGCCCGAGATACATGACCGCGACGCGGTGGCTGATGTGCTCGACCACCGCGAGATCGTGCGCGATGAACAGATAAGAAAGCTGCTTTTGCCGTTGCAGGTCCATCATCAGGTTGATGACCTGCGCCTGGATCGAGACGTCGAGAGCGGAGACCGGCTCGTCGGCGACGATCAGTTGCGGGCTCAAGGCGAGCGCGCGGGCGATACAGATGCGCTGCCGCTGTCCGCCCGAAAATTGGTGGGGAAAGCTGTTGATTTGCTGCGCGCGCAGCCCGACCTGCTCGAACAACTCGGCGACCCGCTCGTGACGCGCGCGGCTTTGTGTCAAGCCGTGGATTTTGAGCGGCTCGCCGACAATGTCGCCCGCCGTCATGCGCGGGTTGAGCGACGAAAACGGGTCCTGGAAAATGATCTGCATCTGCCGGCGATGCGGGCGCAACGCCCGCTTGCCGAGGCGGGTGACATCCTGGCCATTGATTTTGATTGAACCCGCGGTCGGCTCGATCAGCCGCATCAGGGTGCGCGCGACCGTTGATTTTCCGCATCCCGACTCGCCGACCAGACCCAGGGTTTCGCCGCGGGCGATGGCAAAGCTGACGTCGTCCACCGCCCGGACATAGCCGGCGGTGCGGCGCAACAACCCTTTCTTCAGCGGAAAATATTTCCGCAGCCCAGCCACTTCGACGACCGGCGCCGCCGCTGCCGGTGCAGATTCGGGCGGCCGCAGATTGAGCGCATTGGCGGTGCTAGGCATTAGCGCCGCCCTGAACCCGCTCGGCGTGCCAGCATGCGACCCAATGACCGGGTCGGACCTGCTCGTAGGCCGGAAACTGGGCGCGACAGCGCGCGTCGGCAAAAGCGCAGCGCGGGGCGAAAGTGCAGCCCGGCGGAAGGTTGCTCAACGGCGGCACGATGCCGGGGATTTCCTTCAGCCGCGCGGGCGCCGCAGCGCGCTCGCCACTGATGATCGCCAGCCGCGGGATCGAGGCAAGCAGGCCCTGGGTATAGGGATGCAGCGGCTCTTCAAACAGAGCCTCGACCTCGGCCTCTTCGACCTTGCGGCCGGCATACATGACGATGACCCGCTGCGCCGTTTCGGCGACCACCCCGAGATTGTGGGTGATCAGGATCACCGCGGTCCCGAGCTGGCTCTGCAAATCGAGCATCAGGTCGAGAATTTGCGCCTGGATCGTCACGTCGAGTGCGGTCGTCGGCTCGTCGGCGATCAGCACCCGCGGATTGCAGGCCAACGCCATCGCGATCATCGCCCGCTGGCGCATGCCGCCCGAGAGCTGATGCGGATATTCGCGCGCCCGCTGCGCCGGTTCGGGGATCTTGACGAGGCGCAACATCTCGATCGCTTTGGCGGCGGCCTCGCTTCGCGACAACCGCTGGTGGAGGCGCAGCACCTCGGCGATCTGGCTGCCGATTGTCAGCACCGGGTTCAGCGATGTCATCGGCTCTTGAAAGATCATCGAGATCTGGTTGCCGCGAATGTCGCGCATCGCCTCTTCGTCGAGCGCGACCAGGTCTTTGCCCTCCAGCAGGATGCGTCCGCCGACGATGCGGCCGGGCGGGTCGGGGACGAGCCGCATGATCGACAACGCGGTCATCGATTTGCCGCAGCCCGACTCGCCGACAACCGCCAGGGTTTCGCCGCGACGCAGCGTAAACGACACGTCGTCGACCCCTTTGACGATCCCGGAGCGCGTGAACAGGTAGGTCCGCAGACCCTCGACTTCCAAGACGGCCGGGGCATTGCCGCTGACCGTCATCGCCGGTCCGCCCATCGCTCAGCCGCGCTGACGCGGGTCGAGGATGTCGCGCACCGCGTCGCCCAACAGGTTGGTGCCGAACACAACGGCGCTGATCGCCAGCCCGGGGAAGATCACCAGCCACGGCGCGGTGCGGACATATTCGGCCGCCGATTCGGACAGCATCCGGCCCCAGGAGGGATGCGGTTCGGGCACCCCGAGACCGAGAAACGACAATGTCGCCTCGATCAGGATCGTGGCGCCGAGCTGGGCTGTGCCCAGTACGATCAGAGGGGCGAGCGTATTGGGCAGGACGTGGCGGACGGCGATCCGCACCTCGCTCATTCCGATGGCGCGCGCGGCTTCGACAAACTGCAGCTCGCGCAGCGACAGCGTGCTCGCCCGCACCACCCGCGCCGATGACGGGATCAGCGCGATCGAGATGGCGATGATCGTGTTGTGCAGTGACGGGCCGAGCGAGGCCGCCATCAGCAGCGCCATGACGATCAGCGGTAAGGATTGCAGAATGTCGATCAGGCGCTGTGCGGCAAGATCGAGCCAGCCGCCAAAATAGCCCGAGGACAATCCGATCAGGACGCCGATGCCGCCGCCGAGCAACGTCGCGCCGATCCCGACGGCAAGCGAAATTCGCGCGCCATAAACGATGCGGCTATAGACATCGCGACCCATGAAATCGCAGCCCAGCCAGTGGGCTGCGCTCGGCCGCGCCAGCGACAGGGAAGCGTTGGTGGTCAGCGGGTCATAGAGCGTGATCAACGGCGCGAAGATCGCGGCAAATACAAACAGCGCCATGATCGCCGCGCCGATCGCTCCGAGCGGATAGCGGCGGGCGAAGAAAGCAAGCGCGCTCCAGCGGCTGTCGACATTGGCCCCGGCCTTTGCCAACTCGGCGCGAAAATCGACTGTGCTCACGGCCTCTCCTGTGTTGACCGAGACCTCGACGGCTAAGCCCCGGTTACTCCGAATATTTGATGCGTGGGTCGAGCGCTGCGTACAGCATATCGACCGTAAAATTGATCAGCACGACAATGATCGCGATATACATGATAATGTTCTGCACGATCGGATAGTCGCGCCAGCGGATCGCTTCGATCAGGAACCGGGCCACGCCGGGAATATTGAAGACGGTTTCGGTCACGATCAGCCCGCCCAACAAAAACGCCGCTTCGAGGCCAATCACGGTGATCACCGGCAACACCGCGTTTTTCAGCGCATGACGGTAATTGACAACGCGTTCGGAGGCGCCTTTGGCGCGGGCGGTGCGTATGTAATCCTGGCGCATCACCTCGAGCATTGACGACCGGGTCAGACGCATCATCAGCGCCGAGCTGCGAAAGCCGACGACCGCCGCCGGGATGCTGTACATGCCCAGCGCTGCCCAGAAGGTTTTTGGCGCCTCTGAATAGATCGGGATCGTGCCAAACCACGCGACCGCGGCCATCAGCACCAACAGGCCGAGCCAGAAGGCCGGCAGCGACAGCCCCGACAGGCTTACCACGCGAAGCAAATAGTCGAGTTTGGTGTTTTGCTTTACGGCGCTGACGACACCGAGCGGCACCCCGATCAGCACCGCAAAGACCAGCGCCAAGCCCGCCACCCGCGCCGTCACCGGGATGCGCGGCAGGATCTCGGCGAGCGCCGGCCGGTCGGAGACGTAGGAATAGCCGAGATCGCCGTGCAACAAGCCGCCGATCCAGGTCAAATATTGGACGACGAGCGGTTTGTCGAGCCCGAGTTGAACCATGATTGCTTTCTTTTCCGACGGATCCACAAAGCCGGCGGCGTCGAACAGGATGTCGGCGATGTTGCCGGGGGCCACGCGCAGCATCACGAAAATGATGACCGAGATCCCGAACAGGGTCAGGACCATCAGGCCAAAACGGCGCACCAGATATGAGCCCAAACCTGTTCCTCCCTGCCGCCGGCCGACCCGGCGATCCGGTCCCGGCGAAGGCTAGCACGCCCTGCCGGCGATGGTCGATCGCGTCTGCGTGAGTAGCCTGCGACCGCCCGCGAAGGTATAATTACATTAACATGAATACGATGGCCACAAGATGAATACGATCGCCACCGTTAGCCCCAACACACCCATCGCGCTTGCCCATTTGGCGGGCGACCGCGCTCGCCATTGCCCGCCCGTCATATCCGGCCGCGATGCGGGGCCAGAGGTTGTGGGCCGGCACCCCGTCATTTATCGAGCCACACATCCTCAAAACGCCATTCGTTATAGATACTGTTGACCATCCGGGTCCATCCTTTGACCCAGGGCTGGCGGCAGGTCGCGCCGGCCGGGTAGAAGATGACCGGCCGGAACGCCGCCTCCGCCAATTTGCGTTCGGCTTGCCAGACGATCTGCTTGCGCTTTTCCGGGTCGGGTTGCATCGATTGCAGATCGACCAGCTTGTCAAACTCCGGATCGCTGTATCCGGCGTAATTGCGCACCGCGCCGGTGTAGAAATTCTCGTAGAACATTTGATCCGGATCATCGACCCCGCTTTCGATCGGCACCAATCCGACCGTGAAATCCTTGCGCGCCATTTTCGGATACCAGAGTGCGGTGTCGACAAAGTCGAGCTCTGCGTCGATATAGATTTCCTTCAATTGTGAAGCCAGGATCACCGCGGGGTCACGCCAGGCCGGAAAGTTGCGCGTCGCGATCTTGATCGCCAGATGCTTGTCCGGCCCGTAGCCGAGTGTCGCCATGATCGTGCGCGCCTCGGCGCGGTTCGCAGCGACGTCGCCGCCGTAACCCGGCAACGTCTTCAACATCGCCGGCGGCATGCCCCACACCCCTTCCGGCGGCGGCAGCATCAGCGCGCCGATCCGGCCATAACCCTCGTTGATAATGTCGAGAAAGGCCTTGCGGTCGAGCGCCAAACCCATCGCCCGCCGCAATTGCGGGTTGTCGAAGGGGGGCTTGTGCAGGTTGATCAGCATGGTCCGCGGCACATTGGCAATTTCGACCTGACAGACGGCCTGCGGCGCCTGTTGCTTGAAATCCTTCAAGGTCGGAATTGTCACCCCCAGCGGTATCGCATCGAATTTGCCGGCAAAGAAGGCGAGATTACGCGGCGCAATTTCCCGCATGATCACGAATTCAATTCCATCGAGATAAGGCCGGCCCGGTTTCCAATAATCGGGATTTCGGGCGACCTTGATGTATTCGTTCGGTTTGAACTCGACGAATTTGAACGGGCCGGTGCCGATCGGATGCTGGCGCATCTCGCGCGCCGGAACATGGCAGGGATAGATCGGCGACCAGCCCGAGGCCAACAGGATCAGCAACGCCGGCTGCGGCCGCTTCAGATGAAATCGGACCTCGTAATCGCCGTTGGTCGTCACCTCCGCGACATTTTCATACCAGGATTTGCGCGGGTTGATGCGCAGCCGGTCATCGCCCCGGCCCATCAGCAGATCCCAGGTGCATTTGACATCGGCGGCGGTGAACGGTTTGCCGTCATGCCATTTGACGCCCTGGCGCAACGCGAAGCTCAGTTCCTTGCCGTCCTCGCTCCACTCCCACTTTGTCGCCAGATCGGGAACGATCGAACTGAGGCTGTTTTGCGCGACGTGCTGGTCGTAGATCACCAAGTTGTTGAACACCGCCATCATCGGCTGCTCGGCGGCGCGCGTCGATTCCTCGAGGATCGACATGCTCGCCGGGCTGTCGAAATGAGCCAGTCGCAAAATGCCCCCGGATTTCTGCGCGGCGGCCGGCAAACTCGCCAAAGCGGTTGTTGCCAGGGCGATAACCGCGATCAGCCGCAAAATTTTTTGTGCCATGCCGTTTCCTTCCCGATCGCCGGTCGTCCGCCGTGCAAACCGGCGTTGTTCCCGGGCGCGGCCGCCAAGGAACGCGCCTGTAGCGGAGCTGTCGCAAAACTTAGCCGAGCCTGAAATCGTCCGCCAGCGCTTGCCATCGCTTCGCGCCGGCTGGCGGGGTTTCTGCCGAACCGAGGCGGCGCCAAAGCGCGATCATGGCGGCCGCAAGGGTCGACGGCCGCCGAAGCGCTTTTCGTTATTTGTCGAGCCAGGCTTCCTCAAAGCGGGAAGAATTGTAGATGCTATTGACCATTGTTGTTATCCCCTTGACATAAGGCTCGCGGCAAGTCGCCGCCCGGGTATAAAACAAGATCGGGCGGGCGTCGTCTTCGATCAGTTTCTTCTCGATCTCCCATACCAATTTGCGGCGTTTGTCGAAATTCGACTCTACCGATTGGCGCTTGACCAGCTTGTCGATTTCGGGATTGCAGTATCCGGTGTAATTGCGCAGCGCACCGCATACATAGTTTTCGTAAAATGCCACATCGGGGTCATCAACCGCTGTTTCGGTCACGTTGACGGCAATCTTGTAATTCTTGCGCGCCAGCATCGGATACCATTGGGTAGTGTCGATCGGATCGAGAACGGCGTCGATGTAGATCTCCTTCATCTGGCCGATCCAGACCACGGCGGCATCGCGATAGGCCTGCACGTTGCGCGTCGCAACGGTCACTTTGAGCCGATTGTCGGGACCGTAGCCGAGCTTCTCCATCAGCTTGCGCGCCTGGGTGCGGCTGGCGCCGACATCGGGGTCGTAGCCCGGGAGCGAGCGCAACGCATAGGCCGGCATGCCCCACACCCCCTCCGGCGGCGGCTGCATGACCCCGCCGATCGTCCCCTGACCGTCGGCGATGATGTCGACGAATGCCTGCCGGTCGAGGCCGAGCGTCATCGCGCGCCGCAAATCGGGCTTGTCGAACGGCGGGACGTCGCGGTTGACGAGCAGATTGCGGCTGACATTGGGGATGGTCAGATCGCAAATCGCCTGGGGCAACTGGTTCTTGACATCTTTCAATTGCGGCATCGTGACCCCGAAATACACGTCTTCTTTCCCGGCAATAAAGGACAGCAGGCGGGTCGAGACATCTTTGATGATCGGGTATTCGATGCCGTCGAGGTAAGGCCGATCGGGTTTCCAATAATCGGAATTGCGGGTCACGGTGATCGACTGGTTCGGCTTGAAGTCGACAAATTTGAACGGTCCGGTGCCGATTGGATGCTGGCGCATCTGGGCCGGGCTGACATGGCAGGGGTAGATCGGGGTCCAGCCGGTCGCCAGCATCGCCAACAGCGAAGGCTGAGGCTGTTTTAAATGAAAAGTTACTTCGTAATCGCCTTTGCTGGTGACCTCGGCGACATTGTCGAACCAGGATTTGCGCGGGTTGATGCGCAGTTTCTCGGCCGCTTTGCCCTGCAGCAAGGCGATCGTACATTTGACGTCGGCGGCGGTGAAAGGCTTGCCGTCATGCCATTTGACCCCTTGGCGCAACGGGAAGGTGAGCTCGGTCCCCTCTTCGTTCCACGACCAGCTCGTCGCCAGTTCCGGCACAATCGTGTCGAACCGGTTTTGCGGCTCATCCTGGTTGTAGATGACGAGATTGTTGAACACGCCCATCATCGGCCGGTTGACCGCCACGGTTGACTCTTCGAGCATCGACATGCTCGCCGGGCTGTCGAAATGGCCGATCCTTAAGATGCCGCCATGCTTTTGGGCCATCGACGGCGGTGCGGCGGCGAGCGCAAGGAAAAACCCGCCCACCGCGAAACCGATCAGATTTCGCTGCATCCCAGTGACCTCCCAAGGTCCTCGCGAGCCCGCCGCGTCGCCCTTGCGGCTCCTGCCCCGGCGAAACTCGCGGCCAACACCCTGTCACCGACGCGCCGATTGGCTCGGCATTCGCCGCGGGTGCGGCGGGATGTTGCTTACCATTATCTGAAAGGGCACTCCAGCGCGCCGCAAATTGCACGCCGGATCAACGGCCTGGCGAGGTGTCACGCAAGCCCGCAACGCGGCCGGGTGCGGGAGGCAGGCGGATCGCGGCCCGCCGGCAACGCCCGCGTGGCGGCCGACAGGCCGGCGCCGAGCGTGACCGGCGATCAGCCCGGTTCGAGGCGCAGCGTTGTGACCAGCACTTCCGGGCGGACCATCGATTGCGCATAGGGGCTCGCGCGGTATTTCCGCAGGTATTCGCGGCTTGCCCGGTCGATCGCGCCAGCCTCGCTCGCCGGGACCGCGACGACCGGCAGAGGGCGTCCGGCGAATTCGAGCGTGGCCGGCCCGCCCGCGGCAAGGTCGCGGTACCAGCGTCCGCCGGCACCGCGCACCGAGCGCACAAACACCTCGTCATCGGCCACGACGACCCAGATCACGACCGCCGCTTTCGGGTGTTTCTCGGTGCGGATCGCGACTTCTTTTATGTCGCGCAGCGCTTGCAGAATGCCGGCATCAAAACGCGCCATCGCTTCAACCTCCATAAGTTCCCTCTGAGGCGGTCGGCCGCGACGCTATTTGTCCAGCCAGACATCCTCCATGCGCCAGCCATAAAAGATGCCGTTTTCGATGATCGTCAGTCCCTTCACCCAAGGCTGACGACAAGTCCCGCCCTTGGGATAAAAAATGATCGGCCGCGCGTCGTCGGCGGCCAATTGGCGTTCGATCGTCAGCAATATCGCCTTGCGCCGGGTCGGATCGGCCTCCTGTGATTGCTGGTCGATCAGTTTGTCGACCTTCGGATTGCAGTAACCATCCCAATTGAGGCTGGCGCCGCAGGCGTAAAAAACTTTCAGGATCGGATCGGGATCGGGGCCGCTCGTCTGCAGATTGAGCGCGACGCTGTAATCTTTTCGTAAGATTTTGGGAAAATATTGCGCTGTGTCGACAAGTTCAAGTTCGCCGTCAAAATACACCTTCTTTAATTGGTCGATCAGGATCACTGCCGGATCGCGGTAGATCGGCCAGTCGCGAGTCGTGACCTTGATCTTGAGCAGTTTGTCGGGTCCGTAGCCGAGCTTTTGCATGATCTGGCGAGCTTGGGCGCGGTTCTGTTCGATATCGGCGCCATGGCCGGGCAGGGTTTTGAGCTCATCGGCGGTGAGACCCCACAACCCTTCGGGCGGCGGCTGCAGCACGCCGCCAATTTCGCCGGTTCCCTGGCTCAGAATGTCGACAAAGGCCTTGCGATCGAGGGCCAACGACATCGCCCGCCGCAGATCGGGATTGTCAAAAGGTGGCCGGTGATAATTCACAAGCAGATGGCGGTTGACGCCGGTGGTCGTCAGTTCACAGATCGCTTGCGGCACTTGGTTCTCAATGTTCTTCATGATTGGGATCGAAAGATCATACGGAAAGGTCATGTCGAACTTTCCGGCGACAAAAGCAAGAGCGGCTGTCGAAGGATCCGTTATGATTCGGTATTCGATGCCGTCGAGAAACGGCCGATCCTTTTTCCAATAATCGGGGTTGCGCGCGACCTTGATGATTTCCTTGGGTCGGAATTCGACAAATTTGAAGGGGCCGGTGCCGATCGGATGCTGGCGCATATCGGCGGCGGAGACATGGCACGGATAGATCGCGGCGAATCCCGAGGCGAGCAGCATCGGAAAAGCCGGCTGCGGTCGCTTCAGGTGAAACGTGACCTTGAAGTCGCCGTCGGTGGTGACCGCGGCGAGATTGTAATAGGCGGTTTTGCGCGGATTAAGGCGCAGCTTGTCGGGGCGCTGGTCGAGTAACAGATCCCAGGTGCATTTGACGTCGGCGGCGGTGAAGGGCTGGCCATCATGCCATTTCACCCCTTGCCGCAACACAAAGCTGAATTCGGTGCCGTCCTCGTTCCACGACCAACTCTTCGCCAGGTCGGGCACGATCGTGGCGAGGCTGACCTGCGGCTTATGCTGGTCAAACAGAATAAGGTTGTTGAACACCCCCATCAGCGGCATCTCGGCGACCAGTGTGGCGGCTTCGAGCATCGACATATTGGCCGGGCTGTCGGGGCTGTTGAGCCGTAACACCCCACCCGATTTTTGCGCCTGAGCCGGCGCGGCGAAAGCGATCACCGACATCAAGCCGGCGGCGGCCAAACCCGCCCACTTTGCTTTCATTGTTCTGCCTCCCTATGCCGCGCAACCCGCGGATCCGATCCGGTCGCCGAAAGACCTTCGTTGCGAGCGATAACATAGCTTCGTGGAGAGGGATACCGGAGGATGGCGGCGCGTTCCCGCTCTGGCTCCGGCGAGCCCGATCGGCAGCGGAGGCGTGGCGTGTTGCAGCCGCGGCCGGGCGGGCGGGCGATGAGCGCCGGCCGCGGCTCCAGCCGCTTCCCGCCTGCGCCCCGGCGAATTAGGATGCTGCGGGCATGATCCCGGATCGCGGAGATTAGCGATGCTGTCGAGACCCAACACCGCGCTGTCGCAAATCCATATGCAAGTCATGTGGAGCCGCCTGATCGCCGTTGTCGAAGAGCAGGCGCAGACCCTGGTCCGCACCGCGTTTTCGACGACGGTGCGCAAGGCGGGCGACTTGTCGGCTGGCGTTTTCGACCGCGACGGCAACATGCTGGCCCAAGCGGTGACCGGCACCCCGGGGCATGTCAATTCGATGGCGGCGGCGGTCAGGCATTTCCTCGACGCCTTTCCGCTTCGGACCATGCGTCCGGGCGATCACTACATCACCAACGATCCGTGGCTGACCTGCGGTCACCTGCACGATCTGACCGTGGTCAGCCCGACCTTTTTGCGCGGCGAGGCGGTCGGCCTTTTTGCCAGCACCGTGCATGTCGTCGATATCGGCGGTCTCGGCATGGGGCCGGATGGCCGCCAGGTGTTTGAGGAGGGGCTGTTCATTCCGTTGATGGCGCTGGCCCGCGAAGGACATATGAACGAGGACCTGTTGCGGATGATCCGCGCCAATGTGCGCGAGCCGCTGCAGGTCGAGGGCGACGTTTACGCTCTGGCGGCGTGCAATGACGAAGGCAGCCGGCGTCTGATCGAAATGATGGAGGAGTTTGAGATCACCAATCTCGACCGTCTCGCCGATCACATCATCGAAACCTCGCGTCAGGCAACCCTCGAGGCGATCGCCAAGCTCAAGCCCGGCAAGTACCGCAACAGTTTGCAGATGGACGGGTTCGATCGGCCACTCATTCTGGCGGCGGAGATGACGGTCGGGCCGGCGGGGATTCACGTCGACTATACCGGCACCTCGCCGGCCAGCGCCTTTGGCATCAATGTCGTGCTGAATTATACGACCGCTTACACCGCCTTCGGGGTCAAGTGTCTGGTCGCCCCCGAGGTGCCGAACAATGCCGGCTCGCTGGCGCCGATCACGGTCAGTGCGCCGGAAGGCTGCGTGTTGAATGCGCCGCGGCCGCGGGCGGTGGCCGCCCGCCACACGGTCGGCCACATGTTGCCCGACGTCGTCTTTGGCTGCCTGCATCAGGTCATGCCGGGCGGCGTGCCGGCCGAAGGGGCGTCTGCGCTGTGGATCCCGCAAATCTATGGCGGCGCTGACGTGCTCGACGAATTGGGCGGCGAGGCGGGGCGGGAGGCGCCGCAGGTCAAGCCGTTCAGTACCGCGATCTTCCACTGCGGCGGCGCCGGGGCGCGCCCCGGCAAGGATGGGCTTGACGTGACGGCGTTCCCGTCAGGGGTGCGCACGATCCCGGTCGAGGCGACCGAGACGGTCGCCCCGGTGCTGTTCCGCCGCCGCGAATTTCGTGAGGATTCGGGCGGGGCTGGATGTTATCGCGGCGGGCTCGGCCAGATCATCGAACTGGGCGGCGCCGATGGCACCCCGATTGCCATGCTGTGCAATTTCGAGCGGATCTCGAACCCGGCGCGCGGCCGCGACGGCGGCAATCCCGGCGCCTCGGGCCGGGTCGGCCTTGCTTCGGGACGGCCGATCGGGGCAAAGGGGCGGCAGAGTGTCCCGGGCGGCGACTTCATCCGGCTCGAAACGCCGGGGGGCGGCGGGTTTGGCGATCCGCGCGAGCGCGATCCCGAACAAGTGGCGCTCGACGTCGCCGATGGGCTGGTTTCGCGCCAGACGGCCCACGACGCCTACCGCGTGGCGCTCGCCGCCGATGGCAGCGTCGACCATGACGCGACCCGGAGACTGCGGGCCGCCGGGTAGCGCCAAACCGCAGCGGCGACGCCTCAGCTTGAGGGGCCCGAGCCCGGCTTGATGTCGATGCGGGTGGCGCACGGGATGGTCGGCGTCGGTTGCTCGCCTCCGAGCGGCTCGGCGGCGTGCAAATCGCTGAGCAGCGCCGCATAACACGGATGGCTCCGCAGCAGAAAACGCCCGGCCTCCTCGGTGACTTGCAATTGCGCCGGGCTCAGCGTCCAGCTGGTCGGCACGTTTTTGGCCCGGTCGCGCAAGCGGATATGCGCCGGCGTGTCGGCCGGTATCTGGTCGTAATCGACGGTAATGCCGTAAACCCGCAAATTGGCGAATTTGGCTTGCCCGCTGGCCCCGACGGCGGCTTGCGCCAGTTCGCTGAGCAACGCCGCGAGTGCGGTTTCGGAGTTGGCCGTGTTGGCGTCGACGGGAACTGAGGTCACCGCCTGGATCTGTTGGACCAGCCCCGGCTGCCGCATTTGCTGGTAGAGTTTGTTCGGCGGATCGCTGCGTGCATTGACGACAACGACCACCAGCTTTTGGATGCGGCCGGCGTTGATCGCCCGCAAGATCCGCGCATCGTCATGCGTCGAGATCAATGCGCTGCGCAACGATTTGACGCCGAGATTGTCGGCAAGACCGCCATCGAGAAAGTAAAGATAGTCGATGCGCCGAAAGGGGTTGAGCCCATGGCGCAAATCGTTCGAGTAGCGGGCGTCCTTGTATTCGCCGAGATTGAGGTAGGGGGTGTAAGGGTTGGGCGGATAGGGCGGCTGCGACAGGTCGATTTTGATCCATTCGCCGCTGCGCAGCCGGCCTCGGCATCCATCGGAATAATCTTCAAAGCCGACCGGGGTCAGCAGGATCGGAAATGCCGCCGATGCGGCGACGGCGCTCGCCACCGGCAAGGCGTCGTATTTCGCGCAGATGTCGTCGAACCGACGCGGCACCATCGCAAAAGTCTCGCCGCCGGCCATGTCGGTCGCGTTCAGGATGATAAAGGGCCGACCCGGCTGATTGAGTGTTGCCAGGGTGAGGTTGTGATAGAGACGCTCGTTAAACAGCGCCTCCAACGCCCCGATGCGGGTGATCCTTCCCGTAACCAGGCCGAACCAGGTGATCGGGTTGACGGCGTCGAGTTCAAGCGCCGCCATATTGTCCTTGGCCAGAAAATCCTCTCGCAATCCGTCGAGATCGCCGTCCCAATGACCGGGTCCCTGATGCAGGCCAAACCATGCGGCGGTGACGCTGCCGCCCGAGACCGACGAGATCAGCTTCACATCCTCGGTCAGGGCGTGCGGACCGTCGGATGCGATGTAACGGGTTTGCGACATTTCCCGCAGCACGGCCTCGGCCAGCGCCGCGGCTCGTGAACCGCCACCCGAGAAGGTCATCAAGATGACCGGGCGGTCGGGTCCGGCCGGATCGGCCGTACGCCGTTCGGGATTGCTGTCACCGGCCGGCAACGGCGTGTTTTCGATATGCATCCCCGCGCAGCCGGCGGCCAGCAGGCTGAGGATCGCGATCAACGCGATGCGCACGCTCACGGCTGGCGCACTCAGGCCGGATCAAACGCGATGGTCAGCGGATGGGCCGGGGTTGTGCCGGTGACAACGCCATACCAATAGGGCGGCGTATAACCGGTTCCGGAGAGCGAGATTACGTAGTAATTGGGTTCGAGCATCAGCTCGGTCTCGGTCGGGCCGACAACCTCGCCGCTGGCGATCACGTCGCGAATGTCGTTCGGATCAAACGTCACCCGAATATATTCCATCGGCGCCTCCGCAGGGCGGCCATCGTAACCCGATTTCACCCTTCGTAACGCGATTTTAAGCAAACTGACCCGTGGAGACCGGTTCGCCCATCCCGCACGGTCATGGACCCTGGCGGCGGCGCGCGGTATAGGTCGGGTCATGGTCGGCCCCTCAGCTTTGGCACCGTTTGCGTCGCGCCCGGACGAGAGCCGCGGCCGGCTTTATCGGGAACCCGAACACTCGTTCCGCTCGCCGTTTCAGCGCGACCGCGACCGGATCATTCATTCGACAGCGTTTCGCCGGCTCACCCATAAAACCCAGGTGTTTGTCTATCACGAGGGCGACCATTACCGCACGCGACTGACCCACAGTCTCGAAGTCGCCCAGATCGCGCGGACCCTGGCGCGCGCCCTTGCGGTCGACGAAGACCTCGCCGAGACCATCGCCCTGGCCCACGATCTCGGGCACACCCCGTTTGGCCATGCCGGGGAGGAGGCGCTGAACGCGGCGATGGCGGCCTATGGCGGCTTTTCCCATAACGACCAGACCTTGCGCGTGCTGACCCGGCTCGAACGCCGCTATGCCGAGTTCGACGGTCTCAACCTGACCTGGGAAGCGCTTGAGGGAACCGTCAAGCACAACGGTCCGCTGCGCGGTCCGCAGCTCGCTCAGCCGGTGCCGCCGACCATCGCCGAATACGATCGCCATCACCCGCTGGCCCTCGATTGCTACCCCGGGGTCGAGGCGCAGCTTGCCGCGCTCGCCGACGACATCGCCTATAACAACCATGACATCGACGATGGCTTGCGCGCCGGGCTGTTTACGGTCGCCGATCTCGACCCGGTGCCGTTGGTCGGGCCGATCTTTCACGCGGTGCGCGCCCGCTACTCGACAATCGACGAGCCGCGCCTGATCCACGAGGCGATCCGCCGCGTGATCGATTCGATGGTCGGCGATCTTGTCTCCGAAACCCGCGCCCGGCTCGCCGATTGCGGTGTGCGGTCGGCGGCGGACGTGCGGGCGCTCGGCCGGCCGGTCGTTGCCTTTTCCGAGGCGATGCGGCGCAACGACCGCGCGTTGAAGCAGTTTCTGTTTGAGCGCATGTACCGCCACTATCGCGTCAATCGCATGAGTTCAAAGGCCAAGCGCGTCATTCGCGACCTGTTTGGGCTCTATCTGGCCGAACCTGAATGCCTGCCGAGCGAGTGGCGACGGCTGGCCGCCGGGCCCGACGACCCGCAAACGGCGCGGATCGCCGCCGATTACCTCGCTGGCATGACGGATCGCTTTGCCTTCGACGAGCACCACCGCCTGTTCGACACCTATGTGCCGAGCTAGATGTCGGGTTCGATGGCGCCCTCTGCGGGATCTATTGTCTCCCCTTGACGCGCCCTTCGATGTGGTAGGCTCCGGCGCGCCGCGGCAATCGCCGGCGCCAGCCCGCGGAGGTGCCAGGGACCGCATATGACCAACATTTTCCGGGATGTGCGCGGGCTCATTCTCGCCGCGATCGGCGATCTCGTCGCGCACGGCGTTTTGCCGCCGGGTCTGGATCTGAGCCGCGTTGCGGTCGAGCCGCCCCGCGATCCGGCGCATGGCGATGTGGCGACGAACGCGGCGCTGGTGCTGGCCGGCATCGTGAAGCAGAACCCGATGGCGCTTGCCGAGCGGATCGCACCCGCGATCGCGGCGCGCCAATTGCGCAGCGGCGATTTTCACGGCGGTGGTCTCGAAGTGGTCGCGGCACGGCCCGGTTTTTTGAACATTCGCCTTCCCGCCGCGGTATGGCACGCGCAGCTGCGGGCGCTGCTGCGCGCCGGCACCGGTTATGGCGACACCGACATTGGCGCCGGCGCCAGAGTGAATGTCGAATATGTCTCGGCCAACCCGACCGGACCGATGCATGTCGGCCATGGTCGCGGCGCGGTGGTCGGTGACGCGCTTGCCGCCCTGCTCGCCAAGGCCGGGTTTCAGGTTCACCGCGAATACTACATCAACGACGCCGGGGCCCAGGTCGACATCCTCGCGCGCTCGCTGTTCCTGCGCTATCGCGAGGCCCTGGGTGAGGATGTCGGGACGATCCCGGAAGGTCTCTATCCCGGCGAATACCTGATCGAAACCGGGCAGGCCTTGGCCGCGCGCGACGGCGACAAATGGCTCGGCGCCTCCGAGGTCGAATGGCTTGGCTCGGTGCGCGATTTCGCGGTCGCGCAGATGATGGCGCTGATCCGCGCCGATCTCGACCGACTGGGCGTTCGCCATGATTGGTTTGCCTCGGAGCGGCGTCTGGTCGAGGCCGGGGCGATCGAGGAGTGCCTTGCCGCCCTCGACGAGCGAGGACTGATCTACACCGGCATCTTGGACCCGCCCAAGGGCAAGACCCCCGATGATTGGGAGCCGCGGCCGCAGACCCTGTTCCGCGCCACCCGGTTTGGTGACGACGTCGATCGCCCGCTTAAAAAATCGGATGGCTCATGGACTTATTTTGCCGCCGACATTGCTTATCACCGCGACAAATTCCGCCGCGGCTTTGCCAATCTGATCGATGTCTGGGGCGCCGATCACGGCGGCTATGTCAAGCGCATGCAGGCGGCGGTGCGCGCCGTGACCGACGGCGCCGCCACGCTTGATGTCAAGATCTGCCAGCTTGTCAACCTGTTCGACCGCGGCCAGCCGGTGCGGATGTCGAAACGGGCCGGCACGTTTGTCACTCTGCGCGAGGTTGTCGACGAAGTCGGCAAAGACGTCTTTCGCTTCATGATGCTGACCCGGCGCAACGATCAGGCGCTCGATTTCGACTTTGCCAAGGTCACCGAACAGTCGAAGGAAAACCCGGTCTTCTACGTCCAATACGCCCATGCTCGCGCCGCCTCGGTGATGCGCCACGCGGCCGAGGTGTTTGCCCCGGAAGAGCTGAGCGACCAGGCGCTCGCCGGCGCCGCCCTCGATCTTCTGACCGACCCGGCCGAGCTGGCGCTGATTCGCCAGCTGGCGCAATGGCCGCGGATCGTTGAAGGGGCGGCGGAGGCCCACGAGCCGCACCGTCTCGCGTTTTACTTGCAGGAGGTCGCCGCTCAGTTCCACATGTTGTGGAACAAGGGCCGCGACGAGGCCACATTGCGCTTCATCCTTGCCTCAGACCCGATCCTGACGCGGGCGCGCCTGGCCCTCGTTCGCGGCGTCGCGCTCGTCATCGCCTCCGGCCTTGCCGTGATCGGTGTGACGCCGGTCGAGGAAATGTAAGGATGGCCTACAATCTCGAAGAGATCGCCACGGAGGATCACACCACCTCTTATATCGAGACCGAGGGGCCGGAGGAGGCGCCGAGGCCGGCCCGGCTGCTGCGCGTCGTTGTCGCCGCGACGGTCATGGCGGCCTTCGCCGGCGGGCTGTGGTTCGCCTATGTACAAGGAAAGCGGCATGCCGCGACCGGCGACATCCCGCTGATCCGAGCCGACACGCGCCCCTTCAAGGTCAAGCCCGACAATCCCGGCGGCATGCGAATGCCCGACCGTGACCTGTTCATCTATGGCGAGCAGCGCCCGCAGGTCGAGCATCTGCTGCCGCCGCCGGAGCAGCCGATGCCGCTCCCGACGCCGCCGCCGGCGCCTGCGGTGAACCAGCCCACGCCACCGCCGACATCCGCGCCGGCGGTCGCCACCGCGCCAGCGCCGGCCGTGCCGCCGCCGCCGGCCCCAGCGTCAACGCCAACACCGACGCCAACGCCGCCTGTCGCCGCGGCGCCCCCGCCTGGCGGTCCGGCTATTTCGGCGCCGGCCTCGACACCCGCCGCGCCCGCGGCGTCTCCGGCAACCGGTAAAGCGCCAGCCGCGCCACAAGCGGCCGGCGGCGGGAATGCGAGCACGGCCGGCGGCAACGCGGCTCGGGTGTCTTCGGACCCGATCGGCGACAAGATCCAGCAACTGGCGCTCGTATCGACACCGCGCCAGGAGCGAACGGCGGCCGCGGTCGGCGGCACCGCTCGGGCGGGGGGCTTGCGGCTGCAACTCGGCGCCGTGCGCAGCGAGAGCGAGGCCCATGGCGTCTGGGATCGGCTGAAGCACGCGAACGCCGATCTGCTCGGCCATCTTTCCGGGGTCGCGGTTCGTGCCGATCTCGGCGACAAGGGTGTTTATTACCGCATCCAGGCCGGGCCGATCGCCGATCCGTCGACCGCCGACCGGCTCTGCGCCGAACTGCGTCAGCGCCATCTGGCGTGCATGATCGTGCGCTGAAACGGCAAACGCGGACCGGCCGTTACTCGAGCGTGCCGCACGCGCATTGCAGGCGCGCCTGCGGCGATCCATTTGAGGAGCGGCCGCATCGGCTCTTTTTCGCCGCGGTAAGCCTGAGCGGGGCCGGTTGAGGCAAGAATGTTGGCGACCAGCAACCCGATGAGTAGAGCCCCGCGCGCGGTTGTCTTTGGTTGTTCGGGCGCCGCGCTCGAGCCCGAGGAACGACGGTTCTTTGCCCAGGCCGATCCGCTCGGGTTCATCCTGTTTCGGCGCAATTGCGTTTCGCCGGAGCAAGTGCGCTCGCTGATCACGGCGTTGCGCGAGAGCGTCGGGCGCGGCGACGCCCCGGTGCTGATCGACCAGGAGGGGGGACGTGTCGCAAGACTGCGCCCGCCCCATTGGCGCCGCTATCCCGCGGCGGCGCGCATCGCTGCACTGCCCGACCCGTTTGCCGAAGAGGCGGCCCGCCTTGGCGCGCGGCTGATTGCCGATGATCTGGCGCGGCTCGGGATCACGGTCGATTGCTGGCCGGTTCTCGACCTGGCTCTGCCCGGCGCCGACCCGGTGATCGGCGATCGCGCCTATGGCGGCGAGGCGGAGCGCGTCGCGCGGCTCGGCCGCGCGGTATGCGAGGGGCTAATCGCCGGCGGGGTTCTGCCGGTTCTCAAACATATCCCCGGCCACGGCCGCGCCGGCGTCGACAGCCATTACGCCCTGCCGGTGGTGGAGGCGACACGCCCGGAGTTAGCCGCGCGCGATTTTGCCCCGTTCCGAAGCTTGGCGGCGATGCCCTGGGCAATGACCGCGCATATCGTCTACAGCGCGATCGACGACGGGGCTGCGGCGACGTTTTCCGCTGCCGTGATCGGCGACATCATCCGCCGCGAAATCGGATTCGACGGGGTGCTGATCTCCGACGACCTGTCGATGCGGGCCCTCGATGGCCGATTGGCCGAGCGGGCGGCGCGGGCGCTGGCCGCCGGTTGTGATCTGGTGCTGCATTGCAACGGCGATCGGCGCGAGATGGAAGAGGTGGCGGCGGCGACTGCGCCACTGACCGAGACCGCCGCCCGAAGGCTGGCGCGCGGCGAGGCGATGCGGCAGGTCGCGGCCGGGTTTGACCGCCGCGGGGCGGAGCAGCGTTTCGACGCATTGATGGCGGGGCTGCCGGCGTGAATGCGACTGCCGCCGCAGCGACCATCTACGAAGCCAGCACCTGGGTTGTGCCGGTCATCCTCGCCGTCACGTTTCACGAGGCGGCGCACGGCTTTGTCGCGCTGCGCTTTGGCGACGACACCGCCTTGCGCGCCCGGCGGGTGACCTTCAACCCGCTCAACCACATCGACACGTTTGGCACAATTCTGCTGCCGGCATTGCTGCTGTTGGGCTCGGGCGGACGGCTCCTGTTTGGCTACGCAAAGCCGGTCCCGGTCAATTTCGGCCGGTTGCGCGATCCGCGCCACGACATGGTCTGGGTGGCGCTCGCGGGGCCGGGGACCAACGTGCTGTTGGCGATCGCCTCCTCGCTGCTGTTTTACGGCGTCGGCTTTTTGCCGGCCAGTCCGGCCGAGTGGGTTGCGGCCAATCTGGTGCATTCGCTACAGATCAATGCCGCGCTGTGCGTGTTCAACATGTTGCCATTGCCGCCGCTCGACGGCGGCCGGGTTGCGGTCGGTCTGTTGCCGCGGCCGCTCGCCTATCCGCTCGCCCGGCTCGAGCCCTACGGTATGCCGATCCTGTTGCTGCTGCTGTTTGTGCTGCCGTGGATCGGGCGGCAAATCGGCGTCGATCTCAACATCCTGGCTTATGTGATCGGTGTGCCGATGCAAGCCTTGATTGATTTTGTATTGCGCATCACCGGTCAAGCGTGATGATTGATGCGGCTGCCCCAGCCGAGCAGCTGGTGCTCGATCTCGACGGGTATGAGGGCCCGATCGACCTGTTGCTCAATCTGGCTCGCCAGCAAAAAGTCGATCTCACAAAGATCTCCATCTTGGCTTTGGCCGATCAATATTTAGAATTTATTGATAGACGCAAAGAATTAAGGCTTGAAATCGCCGCCGATTACCTGGTGACGGCGGCGTGGCTCGCGTTTATGAAATCGCGACTGCTGTTGCCGCGGCCCGCTGATGATGACGAGCCGGCCGCCGAGGAGATGGCTGCGGCCCTCGCCCATCGTCTGAAATTGCTCGCCGCGATGCAAACTGCCGGCCGCAGCCTGATGGCGCGCCCGCAGCTCGGCCGGGATTTCTTTTTGCGCGGCGCACCCGAGCGGCTGGCGCCAAAGACGGCGCCGGTGTGGTCGGTTGAATTGTACGAATTGCTGCGTGCCTATGGCGAGCTGACCCGCCATCGCGGCAGGGCGGCATTGACGGTGGAACCGTCTTTATTCCTGTCGATGAACGACGCGCTGCAACGAATTGCCCCCTATCTCGGCCGCCTTCCCGAGTGGCTGGCCCTGATACGCTTGCTGCCCGATCAGCTCGGCGACGAGCGCCGGCGCCGTTCGGCGTTGGCCGCCACTTTTGCCGCCGCCCTCGAACTGGCGCGTCAAGGTCGCATCGAGTTGCGTCAAGACCGGAGCTTCGGCCCGATCTGGATCAAGAGCCCGCCGGTCTTGCACGACGCGGCCGAGATTGGGCGATGAGTGGTGACCGACAGCGCCAGCTTCGTCTGGCGGAGGCGCTGTTGTTTGCGGCGGCGGAACCGCTGAGCGAGACCACGCTCGCCGAACGGCTCGGCGGCTTGCCCGACATTACCGACCTCATTGCGGAGCTTGCCGCACTTTATGCCGGACGCGGCGTCAATCTCGTGCGGCTGAGCGGCGGCTGGGCATTTCGCACCGCGCCCGACCTCGCATTGGAATTGCAGGCCGAGCGGCGGGTCACGCGCAAGCTGTCGCGTGCCGCGGTCGAAACCCTGGCGATCATCGCCTATCACCAGCCGGTGACCCGCGCCGAGATCGAAGAAATCCGCGGGGTGAGCCTCGCCAAAGGGACGCTCGACGCGCTGATGGAGACCGGCTGGGTGCGGCCCAGTGGTCGCCGGGCGAGCCCCGGCCGGCCGCTGATCTGGACCACGACCGCGGGCTTTCTCGCCCATTTCGGGTTTGACACGCTAGCCGACCTGCCCGATCTCGCCGAGCTGCGCGCCGCCGGTCTTCTCGACTTGACGCCGCTGACCGGCGATGACGCGAACGGTGGCGGCGAGCATCGCGGTTGAACCGCCTCCACTTCCGGTCCGTAATTCCTGTCTGGCTGCGCTGGCGACACGCGAAAGACCCGGCGCCAGGCCTCAGGCTGAACAACCTTCTTGGAAAAGACAGCTAGCCGTTTACCGGCGCCAGTCGAAAGCGGCAGTCGCTGTCGCGCGCCACCTGGTTGACGAGATCGACCTCCCAGGCAAGATATTCGCGCATATAGCGCTCGCGGTCGGCCGGGCGCTCCCGCGCCGACAGCGCCACATCGTCCGGCTCATCGGCAACCCGGCTCATCCCGGCTTCGAGCGGCAGGCCGGCCTTCTGCCATGCGGCGGTCCCCCCGTCGAGCACCCGCGCAGGCCGCCTTGCGCCGATTTCGGCGGCGGCAAAGCGGGCGATGACCCCGTCTTCGCTGGTCAAGACGAGCTCGCCCGCCGGCAGCCTGTCGAGCGCCTGGGGCAGGCGGGCGCGAACCGCAAACCATGCGCCGGGGAGGTGGCCTTGCCGGTAGCGCCGGCTTTGCGCCAGATCGACGATCACCGCCCGCGCGTTTGCTCGCAATTCGGCGGCGGAAATCATGGCCGGTTCGGGGCCGGCGAGTGCGAAGCCGCCGGTGTCTGGGGCCGGTTCGCCGGTTTCAAGCACGACGCCGGCAAAAGCGTTGTCGAGCACGGCTGCATCCCAGCCCATGCGTCTCAACCAAGATGCGGTCATCCGCGCCCTGACCCCGGTGTCGTCGACAAGCACGACGCGGGCGCCCCACACGCCGAGCCAGCTGTCGGTCTCCTGCACCAATTGCCCGCCCGGCGCCATCAGCGAGCCGGGCAGATGGCCGGTGCGATATTCGGCCGGGTCGCGGACATCGAGGACGTAGAGGGTGCGGCGCTCGGCCTCGTCGCGCCATTGCGCGAGCGTGGCGTGGTCGATCACCGGCACGCCATAGCGACGCGCCACGGCCTCGGCCCGCCGCCGTGCGGCAGCGACACCCTGGGCTGTGACCGCGGGCGCGCGCCGGTCGGCGCCGCCGACGACGTCGAACCCGGCCAGGTGCCAGGCCATCGTGCCATCTTTCAGTGACACGACGCGGTTGGGCACGCCGGCTTCGATCAACGACTGGGCGCCGATGATGCTGCGTGTGCGCCCGCCGCAATTGACGACGACAAAAGTATCGGGGGTCGGCACCAGCTCGGTGAAGCGGTAAACCAGCTCGGCGCCCGGAACGCTGATCGCTCCCGGAATGCTGTTCGAGTGATATTCCTCGTAGGAGCGGCTGTCGAACACAACCATGTTGTCGCCGCGCCGCTGCCGTTCGGCCAGCTCCTCGACGCTGATCCACGGCGTCCCGCATTCGTGTTCAACCACCTCGGCAAACGCCTTCGACGGCACATGCACGCCGCTATAGACCGGGAACCCCGCCGCCTGCCACGCTGCGACCCCGCCTTCCAGTGTCGAGACATTGCTGTAACCGCCCTCGCTCAGGCGTGCTGCCGCGCGTCGGGCGAGCCCTTCGCCGGCGTCGGTGACGACAATCCGCACGCCGCGGCGCGGCAGGAGACCGGCGGCCAGCAATTCGAGCCGCGACAATGGCAGGCACGACGCCATCAGCAGATGCCGGTCGTGAAAGCTCCCTTCCTCCCGCGCATCGACGATCGCGATTTCCTCGCCGTCATGGAGCCACGCCCGTAATTCCGCCGGGGTTATGGTTTTGCCTCGGTCCGCCATCTCGTCCTCCAGCTCGTTCCGCGACTTTCGTTTGCCCCAAACCGCGGCCCGCGTCAAAGTCGGGATTGACCGAGCAATTCGGGGGAGGAGCATGTCGGAAGCACGACGGGCACGGCCGCAGCCGACGCCGGAGACGCAGCATTTCTGGGACGGCACGCGCGCCGGCGAATTGCGCCTGCAACGCTGCAATGCTTGCGGCAAAGTCTACTTCCCGCCGCGCCCGTTTTGTCCGGCTTGTGCCGCGCGCGAGGTAAGTGTGTTCGCCGCCTCGGGAAAAGGGCGGCTTTATTCCTATGTGATCCACCACCGCCCGGTACCGGGCTTCACCCCGCCTTATGCGATCGCTGTCGTTGAGTTGGACGAAGGGCCGCGGTTGATGACCAACATCATCGGCTGTCCGCAAACCCCGGAGGCATTGCAGCTCGACATGCCGGTCGAGGTGGTGTTCGAAAAGCTCGACGACGAGATCACTCTGCCGCTCTTCCGCCCGGTCGCGAGGTAAGGCGATGAACCCGAAATCAATCGCGATCGTCGGTGCCGCCGAGACCACCCGGCTCGGCGTCATTCCCGACATGTCGCAAATCCAGTTGCACGCCGACGCCGCACTCAACGCGATGGCCGATGCCGGGCTCAAACCCGCCGATATCGACGGCATTGCCACCGCCGGCGAAACGCCGGTCACGGTGGCACACTACCTGGGCCTGACGCCGAAATGGGTTGACGGTACCGCGGTTGGCGGCTGCTCGTTCATGATCCATGTCCGCCATGCCGCCGCGGCGATCGCCTCGGGCCTGTGCCGGACGGTGCTGATCACCCATGGCGAAAGCGGCCGCTCCGGCGTCGGCCGCACCCGCAATGTCGTTGCACCCACCAGCCTCGCCGGCCAGTTCGAGCAGCCCTATGGGCCGATGGGCCCGCCGACTTTGTTCACGATACCGGTGTTGCGCTACATGAAGACCTATGGCCTCAGCCACGAGCAATTGGCGATGGTCTCGGTCGTACAGCGCGAATGGGCGGCCAAGAACCCGCGCGCCACTTTCAAGACGCCGATCACCGTCGATGATGTGCTGAATTCGCGGATGATCGCCTACCCGTTCCGATTACTGCAGTGCTGCCTGGTGACCGATGGCGGCGGTGCGCTGATCATGGTCGCGGCCGAGCGCGGTCGCGATTTCCCGCAAAAGCCGGTCTACATCCTCGGCACCGGCGAGAGCGTCGAGACCCCGATGGTCAGCCAAATGCAGGATTTCACCTCCTCGCGCGCCTTCCGCGTCGCCGGTCCCACCGCCTTTGCCGAGGCCGGCATCACCCACAAGGATGTCGACCACCTGATGATCTACGACGCGTTTGCCCATCTGCCGATCTACGGCCTTGAAGATTTGGGCTTTGTGCCGCGCGGCGAGGGCGGCGCCTTTATTGCCGAGCGCAACACCGCCCCCGGCCCGAACCTGAAATTGCCGCTCAACACCAATGGCGGCGGGCTTTCCTACATGCACTCCGGCATGTACGGCATGTACGCATTGCAGGAGAGTGTCCGCCAGATGCGCGGCACCGCCCCGGCCCAGATCCCCGGCGCCAAGATCTCGGTCTGCCATGGTGTCGGCGGCATGTTCGCCGCCTCCGGCACGATCATCATGTCGAACGAACCGCCATAGCGTTCAACGCGGCTTGCTCGGGTCTTGCGGGACCGACGACGGCGATCTGACCCGCTCGACCTCGATGCCAGGATCGCGTCAAGGCCGGGTGCATTTGCAGCTGACCGACGAAGTCAGCCGCCTTCGATTTTGGGGATAAAAAAGACCTCGCTGTCCTGGCGCAACGGCTGGAGATAGCCGACCTCGTGGATCTCGCCGTCAATCGCGACCGTGGTTTCTTCCTCGAGGTGGCGGCCGAGACCCGGGAAGAGCTGGTCGAGCGCCTTGATCGCCGCGCGCAGATTTTTGGCCTCGACCATGAATTCGCGCTCGCCGCCGGTATAACGGCGGGCAAACCCGCTGGACAGCACCACCCGCGCCGTCATGGTTGTGCTCCTGATGCGGTGGTTGCAAACCGGTTGCGCCCCGGCCGCCCACGCTGATCGGCAGGGCGGGGCCGGCCGGGTCGAATGCCCGGATCGGCTCCGGGCATTCCCGCGCAAAAGCCGCTCGCGCCGCGGTTCACGGCTCTAATCGTCGGCGCCGGGCGCTTCAAGGGCGGCGAGCACCTTTGGCGGCGACATCGGCAATTCGGTCAAGCGTCGACCGGTCGCATCGGCAATCGCATTGGCGATCGCCGCCATCGGCGGACAGATGTTGACCTCGCCGACCCCCTTGGCGCCGTAGGGATGGGCGGGATTTGGCACCTCGACCAGCACCGCGTCGATCATCGGCACATCGGAGGCGACCGGCACGCGGTAGTCGAGGAAACCAGGGTTATCGAGCCGGCCGTTCTTGTCGTAGATGTATTCCTCGTTCAGCGCCCAGCCGATGCCTTGCGTGACCCCGCCCTGGATCTGGCCCTCGACATAGGAGGGGTGGATGGCCTTGCCGACGTCCTGGGCGGCGACAAAGCGCAATACCGTGACTTTGCCGGTTTCCGGATCGACTTCGACGTCGCAAAATTGCGTCGAGAAGCCCGGCGCCTGACCGCCGGCATTGACCGCCGCCGAAGCCGTGATCGGGCCTCCGGTCAGCGCCTTCTTGGCCGCCAACTCTTTGAGCGACAAGGGCGCGAAATCGCCGACATTGCTGCTGGCCGGCTTGGCGCAGCCATCCTCCCAGATCACCCCCTCGACATCGACATCCCAAATCAGCGCGGCGCGCTGGCGCAATTCGTCGATGATCTTCTTGCTCGCCTCGACGACCGCCATTCCGGTCGCAAAGGTCACGCGCGAACCGCCGGTCGGGTTGGTAAAACCGATCGAGGCGGTATCGGAGACGATCGCGCGCACCTGGCTGTAGTCGATGCCGAGCGTCTCTGCCGCCATCAGCGCCATCGACGCGCGCGAGCCGCCGATGTCGGGGCTGCCGGTCGCGACCGTGACCGTGCCGTCCTCGTTGATCTGCAGGCTGGCGCTTGATTCGCCGCCGCCATTAAACCAATAGCCCGAGGCCACGCCGCGTCCCTGGTTTGGTCCGAGCGGCGCCTTGTAGGCGGGATGGCTCAACAGCGCCTCGATCGTCTCGACATAGCCGCCATGGGCCATTTTGGGCCCGTAAATCATCGTCGTGCCCGGCCGTGCGGCGTTTTTCCGACGCAGCTCGAGCGGGTCCATGCCGATCTTTTTGGCCAAGATGTCGAGAACACTCTCGACGGCAAAAGCCGAGATTGGCGAGCCCGGCGCGCGGTAGGCGGCGGCCCGCGGCCGGTTTGACACGACGTCGTAGCCGACCGTGCGGGCATTGGGGATGTTGTACGGGGCAAAAGCGCACAGGCAGGCGTTCATGACCGGCGAGCCGGGGAAGGCGCCGGCCTGGAATTTGAAGACGCCGTCGGCGGCGGTGATCGTGCCGTCCTTTTTGACCCCGATCTTGACCCACATCGAGGCGCCCGAGGTCGGTCCGGTCGCCTTGAACACCTCCTCGCGGCTCATCACGATCTTGACCGGCCGGCCGGCTTTTTTCGACAGCGCCGCCGCGACCGGCTCCAGATAGACCGGGATCTTGCCGCCAAAACCGCCGCCAATTTCCGAAGCGGTCACGCGCAAATCGCCGACACTCATGCCGAGCAGCTTGGCGGTCATGGCCCGCACCCCGAAATGGCCCTGGGTTGCGGTCCAGATTTCGGTCTGGCCATCGGCATCGACCCGCGCCACGCAGGCATGCGGCTCGATATAGGCCTGGTGAACCGCGGCCGTCTTGAATTCCTTTTCGACGATGATGTCGGCTTCGCCGAAGCCTTTGGCGAGGTCGCCAATCGCAAATTCGAGGCGCTTGGCGACATTGGAAGGCTTGGTCGGCGCCGGTTCGACGCCGCGCGTGATCATGTCCTCGAACAACAGCGGGGCGCCGGGGGCCATCGCCTCGTCGACGTCGATTACATGCGGCAACACCTCATAATCGATGTCGAGCAGTGCCGCGGCTTCCTCGGCGGTGGCCTTGTCGATGGCGGCGATGGCGGCTACCGGATGGCCCTCATAAAGCGCCTTTTCGCGCGCCATCACATTGCGGGTGATGTGCCAGAAATTCTGCTGAACGCGTTCCGGCCCCTGATATTCGAATTTCTGGTCGGGAAAATCGGCCGCGGTCACCACCGCCTTGACACCCGGCAGCTTGAGCGCTTTTGACGCATCGATCGAGCGGATGCGGGCATGGGCATGGGGCGAACGAACGATCTTGCCGTAGAGCGCCCCGGCCATCGCGAGATCGGCCCCGTACATCGCCCGGCCGGTGACTTTGGGCACGCCGTCCGGACGGATCGGCCTTGTTCCCACCCACTTGAAGCGCGACGGTGCGACATCGTTCACGGCTGCTCTCCTGATCGCCCGTTAAGCCCGGTCATCGGGGCAAATCGTTACTTGCAGCGCGCGCAAATGCAAGCGCCGCGGCGCAGTTCAGATGGCGGCGGGGCGTTCAGTTGCCGGTTTGCGCCGCGGTGCCGCCGTCGCGCGCGGCGTCGCTGAGCAGGGCGCGGAACCAGGATTGTGCGGGATCGGCATCGGCGCGGCGGTGCCAGGCGATCGACACCGAGGTGGCGAAATCGATGGGCAACGGCGTGGTCACGATCGCCGCATGGGCGGCGATCTGCTCGGCAACGCGGCGCGGCAGCGTCGCGATCAGATCGGAGTTGGCAAGCGCCGCCGGCACCGCCAGGTAGGTGGCGACCAAGAGGGCGACGCGGCGTTTCAAGCCAAAATCGACAAGCACCCGGTCAAGGGCGCCGGTGGTCGTACCGCGCGGCGAGACCAGGCAATGATTTTGCGCCGCATAGGTTTCGAGCGACATCGGCTGACCGGCGACCGGATGGCCCCGGCGCGCAACGACCACAAAGGGGTCGCGCAACAGCACCGTCGCTTGGATATGCGGCGGCAGGCTGCCGAGATGCGCGACGGCGACGTCGATCGCGCCATGTTCAAGCTGCTCGACAATGCCGCGGCCGCTTGCCGGGACCAGGCGCAAGGTGGCGCCCGGCGCCTGGCGGGCAAATGCCTGGGCGAGCGGTCCGACGAGGGCGATCTCGGCATATTCGGCCATGCCGGCGGTAAAGGTCGCGGTGCTGGTGCCGGGGTCGAAGCCGGCGCTGAGACGCAGCGCCGCCGTGATATGCTCGATTGCCGCGCTTACCAGCGGGGCGATCTCCCGCGCCCGCGCGGTCGGCTCCATGCCGGTCGTGGCGCGCACAAACAATTCGTCGCCAAACGCGCCGCGCAGCCTGGCCAAAGCGTGGCTCATGGCGGGCTGCGACAGCCCGATGCGGGCTGCGGCGCGGGTCACCGCCCGCTCGGTCATCAGCGCGTCGAAGGCCTTCAGCAGGTTGAGGTCGAGCGCACGAATATCCATGTTCCGAATAGATAATATATAATCAATCGATTTGATAGATGCCCCGGCGGCTGCTATCCATCGCCCGATGACATTCTGAGAAGGAGCAGCGATGTCGCAAGATCAAGCGCCGCGCCTAAGCCATGTCGGGCTCTATGTCCACGACGTGCCGAAGATGATCGAGTTTTACACGAACGTCCTCGGCTTTGTTGTCAGCGACGGCGCCCCCGACGGTCGCATCACATTCCTGTCGCGCAACCCGAGCGATCATCACCAAGTCGTGCTGGTGCGCGGCCGCGCCACCGAACGCGACGTCCCGATGGTTCAACAAGTGTCGTTCAACATCGGCACCCTGGCCAATGTGCGCCGCGCCTACCGCAAGGTCGTTGAGGCCGGCTGCCAGGGGATTCGGCCGGTCAGTCACGGCAATGCCTGGTCGGTCTATTTCCAGGACCCCGAGGGCAACCAGATCGAGATGTTCTGCGACACCCCCTGGTATGTGCGGCAGCCCTGCGGCTTCAAGATCGATCTCGACAAGAGCGAGGACGAGATCTACCGCGACACCGAGGCCTATTGCCGCGCTCAGCCCGGCTTCAAACCGATGGAAGAGTGGCGCGCCGAGATCAGCCGAAAGATTGCCGCGCAGCTCGAAACGGCGTGAGGATAAGGAGCAAACTCATGAGCGAAACCAGCAAGATCAGAGGCTATCACGCGCACGTCTATTATGATCCGGCGACCAAGCCGGTGGCGGCGCGGCTGCGCGAGACGATGCTCGGCAAATTCAAGGTCGAGCCCGGCGGCTTTAGCGACGAGCCCCGCGGTCCGCACCCGATTTCGCAATTCAACGTGATTTTTGAAACCACGGAATTCGAGAACATCGTGCCGTGGTTGATGCTGAACCGCGAAGGGCTCGATGTCCTGGTCCATCCGCTGACCGACAGCTCGTATGACGACCATAGCAAGAACGCGCTATGGCTTGGCACCCCGGTGCCGATGCGGCTCGAGGTTCTGCGTCCGCAATATAGTGAAAGCCTGCTGCCGGCCGCTCAGCGTACGGGAGCCTAAGGACAGCTCTTTGCCGGATCCGATGCGGCGGTGGCCGGCCGGCGCCGCGAGGAGGTACAAAACCGGCTAGCCCGACGCGGTCGTCGCCGCCGCGTCGTCGATGACCAGCTGCACCGCATCGCCTCCCCGCCAGCGATCGCGGCGGAGCTGACCGGCGACGTGAACCGCGGCGCCGCCGGTCGTGGCAAGAAAGCGGCCGAGCGGCGTCTGCGCGGCGCGGAAGGCGATCGACGGCAACCGCGCTCGACCCAACGGGTCGGCCAAGACACAGCGCATATGGCCGTCGCCGACCGGCTCGCAGCCCGTAACGCGCACGGTCGGAAACACGAAGCGCGGCTCCGGGTTGGCGGTCCCGAAGGGGGCCAATTGCTCGATCTGCCCCAGCAATTCCCCCTGCGCCGAGGCGACCGAGAGGGCGCCGTCGACGGTCAGTTCGGGGAACAGCCGCTCGCGGTCGAGACCGTCGCCGAGCCGTTCGGCGAGAAAGTCGCGCAACGCGGTGAGCCGGTCTGAAGCGACCGAAAAGCCGGCGGCCATCGCGTGACCGCCGCCGGCAAGCAACAGACCGGCTTGGCGAGCGGCGATGACCGCCGCGCCGAGCGGCGCGCCGGGCACGGAGCGGCCGGAACCGCGGCCGATCCCCTGCGCGATCGTGACAACGCAGGCCGGCCGTTCATAGCGCTCGCGCAGCCGGGCGGCGACGATCCCGATCACCCCGGGATGCCAGTCTGCGCCGGCGGCAAAGACCAAGGCCGGCGATTGCGGCTGGGCTTCGACCGCGGCGATCGCCTCGGCCAATGTGCGGGTCTCGATCTCGCGGCGCTCGCGGTTCAGCACTTCGAGCCGTTGCGCCAGTTCCGCCGCATCCGCCGGGTCGTCGGTCGCCAGCAGCCGCGCTCCGAGATCGGCCGCACCGACCCTGCCGCCGGCATTGACCCGCGGCCCAAGCGCAAAGCTGAGATGATAGGCGTCGAGCGCGTCGGCGAGACCGGCGCTGCGGGCGAGCGCGTCGAGCCCGGGATTGCCGCGCCGCGCCAGCACCTTGAGCCCCTGCGCGACAAAGGTCCGGTTGAGCCCGGTCAACGGGACGACATCGCATACGGTCCCGAGCGCAACCAGATCGAGCCAGCCGAGAAGATCGGGTTCGGGCCGCGAGCGGTACCATCCGGCAAGCCGCAGCGCGCGGTTGACCGCGACGACCAACAGAAACGCGACGCCGACCGCGGCGAGCGTTCCGTGCTCGCCCGCCTCGTCGAGCCGGTTCGGATTGACCACGGCATGGGCGAAAGGCAGCTGCGGCTCGGCGACATGATGGTCGATGACGATCACATCGAGCCCATGCCGCGCGGCTTCCCGCAACGGCTCGTAGGCGGCGGTGCCGCAATCGACGGTCAGCGCCACGGTGGCACCCTCGGCGCGCAGGCGCAGCAGGGCCGGGGTGTTCGGACCATAACCCTCGCGCAGGCGGTCGGGGACGTAGATCCGGCTGCGCGCGCCGACAGCGGCAAAAAATCGCGCCAGCAGCGCCGCGGAAGTGGCGCCGTCGACATCGTAATCGCCGAAAATGGCGATGGTTTCGTCGCGCCGGATGGCCGCAACAAGCCGCGCCACCGCTTCATTCATGTCGCGCAACCGGGACGGGTCGGGAAGTTGGTCGCGCAGCCGCGGCCGCAGATATAGCGGCGCCTCGTCGAGGCCGATGCCGCGCTGGACCAGCAATCTTCCGACCAGCTCGGGCAGCCCGAGACGCTGGGCCAACGCCGTCGCGTCGTCGCCCAGCCCGCGGCGCAGACGCCACCGCCGGCCGCAAACCGAATGCTCGACGCCGAACAACACTGCCCTTTGCTTATCGTCCACAGCGCATCCTTGCGCCGGCGCCAAGAGGCGGTCCAGCCCCGGGCGCAACCCCGCGCCAGGCCCGGCCTGCGCCGCACAGACCGGACGAGACTGCCATGAAAGAATAAAGAATCAGTGATCGATGGCGGCGCGGGTGGTCCCCGCCGGCGCGGCGCCGGATGTGCCGAGCGGCGTGCGGGGGATGGCGTTTATTGCGGCAGGGCTACACCAGGACCATCGGGGAAGCAGCGGCGGGCGGCACCGCCGGCGCGGCGCCGGTCCGTTGTCGCAATCCCGCGGCTCCCTTGCCGCCGGCTAGCGCGCCAATGCGGCAAAACTCGGTTTCCGGGTGAAGTCGTGACGCGCCTCGATGTGGCGAACGGTGCCGGTTTTGGAACGCATGACCACGGAATGGGTGAAAGCGCCGCCCGGGAAGCGGCGCACGCCGCGCAGCATCGAGCCGTTGGTTACCCCGGTTGCGGCGAACATGACGTCCCCGGCCGCCAGATCGAGCAGGCCGTATTTCCGGTCAAGATCGGTAATGCCGAGCCGATGAGCGCGCGACCGCTCGTCGTCGTTGCGGAACAACAGCCGGCCTTGCATTTGCCCGCCGATGCAGCGCAACGCCGCCGCCGCCAGCACGCCTTCCGGGGCGCCGCCGGAGCCGACATACATGTCGATGCCGGTTTCCGGGTCCGAGGTGGCGATCACGCCGCTGACATCGCCATCCGAGATCAGCGCGATGCGCGCACCGGCGGCGCGAACCTTGGCGATCAAATCGGCGTGGCGCGGTCGGTCGAGAATGCAGACGACCAGATCGGCAATTTCGGCCTTCTTGGCCCGGGCAAGATTTTTCAGATTGACCGCGGGATCCTCGTCGAGATCGACAATCTGGTCGGGCAAGCCGCCGCCGACCGCGATCTTGTCCATATACACGTCGGGGGCGTTGAGGAAATTGCCGGTATCGGCCATCGCGATCACCGACAGGGCGTTGGCCGCCCCTTTTGCGGTAATGGTCGTGCCCTCGAGCGGATCGAGGGCGATGTCGAGAGGCGGGCCGTCGCCGGTGCCGACCTTTTCGCCGATATAAAGCATCGGCGCCTCGTCGCGCTCGCCCTCGCCGATGACCACGGTGCCAGCGATCGCCAGGCTGTTGAGCGCTGCGCGCATCGCATCGACCGCGGCTTGGTCGGCTGCTTTTTCGTCGCCGCGCCCCATCAGCCGCGAGGCCGACAAGGCCGCCGCCTCGGTAACCCGCACCGCCTCCAGTGCCAGATTGCGGTCCATGCGTGAGGTCTCGGGCATGACGTTCCTCCTCGTCATTGGTCGGGCGATGATGATCGGAGCCCGCTCGATTATCAAACGGCTCGGCGCAAACCGCGGCGGCCGGATCGGGGTTGCCGATCGGAGCAACGCGTGCGCTTGCTCGATTCGATGGTCCTTCCCGCAGCGACAGGCCGGCTTGGCGCGCGACCCTATGTCTCGGGCCGGGTCGCGTCAACCGTCGTACCTGTAATGCTGGGACGGGCAAGACCCGGTATACTTGGCTCGATTTGGGGGTGCTGGGTAGCGGCGAAGCGCAGGCCGGAGGAGGGGAGTTGTGAGAGCAAGTTTCACGGCTGCCTTGGCGATCGTCATTGCGGCTGCGCTGGGCGGCGCGCGACCGGCCGCGGCGGATGAGCCGTGCAACCCCGTGGACCGACTGAACTTTGTCTGCGGACCGCTCAATTCCGAGGATTTGGTGCAGGTCCCCGGCACCACCTGGATCATCGCCAGCGGCATGGATGGAGGGGCGGCCGGCCAGCGCGGCAGCCTGCACTGGATCGACAGCGTCGACAAGACCTGGGCGATTTTGTTCCCCGACGGCAACCCGCAGATGCGCTGGGATAAGGCGACCTACGGCGACTGCCCGGGTCCCCCCGATCTTTCGACATTCTCGGCGCATGGCATCAATCTGCGGCCGGGCGCCGGGGGGACAGATACGCTTTATGTGGTCAATCATGGCGGCCGCGAATCGATCGAGGTTTTTGCCCTCGACATGCGTGGTTCCGCACCTGCGGTGATCTGGACGGGGTGCGCGGTGATGCCGCCTCACACCTGGCCGAATGCGGTCGCGCCGCTGCCCGATGGCGGGTTTGTCGTCACCGACATGTTTGACCCGCAAGACCCGAAGGTGTCCGCCGAATTGGCGGCGGGAGCCGACACCGGTGCGGTCTATGAATGGCATCCGCACAAGGGCTTCGCGCTGCTCCCCGGCAGCCGGATGTCGGGCAATAACGGCATCGAAGTCTCGCCCGACGGGAAATGGGTGTATGTCGCCGCCTGGGGCGGCAAGGCGGTGGTTAGGCTGGCACGAGACGGCGGTGCCGCGCCGCGCCGCGATGTGTTGCCGGCCGGCTTTCTGGTCGACAATTTGCGGCGCGCCCCCGACGGCACGCTGGTCGTCGCCGGCCAAAATGTGCCGGCCAGCGACGTCTTTGCCTGCTTTCGCAGTCCGGCGCCGCGCTGCACCCAGCCTTGGCGTCTCGCCCGGTGGGACGTCAAGGCGATGAAGTTGCAGCCCTTGGCGAGCCAGCCCGGCAATCCCGAATTCGGCGATGCGACGGTCGGGTTGCAGATCGGCTCCGACATGTTCGTCGGCACCTTTCGCGGCGACCGCGTCGCCTATTTCTCGCTCAAATAGCCCGGCCGGCCGCGGCGCGGCGGCGGCCGCAAGTCGCGGCCGTGGTCCGGGGCGAGTGACCCGCGATCGGTCTTGCGCCGGTGACAGGCCCCAACGCGGCTGCTAGAACTCGCCGCCGCTGGACTCCTCGCAGGGAGGGAACGCCGATGGCCGGAAAGCCCTACATCATTGCGCTCGAAGAGCATTACCTCGATGCCGAGGTCAAACAACATTACACCGGGAGCGACGCCCGTCAGGCGCCGCGTGTGGCGGAGCGGCTTGAGGATGTCGGCCAAGGCCGCATCGCCGATATGGATGCCGCGGGCATCGATCTGCAGGTCCTGTCCCACGCCAATCCCGGCCTCCAGAAGATGGATGGCGACACCGCGATACGGCTGGCCCGCGCCGCCAATGACCGCCTTTACGAAACGGTGCGGGCGCATCCCGACCGGTTCGCCGCGTTTGCCGCGATCCCGACCCCGGCGCCTGCCGCCGCCGCCGACGAACTCGAGCGCGCCGTCACCCAACTCGGTTTCAAAGGGGCGCTGGTCAACGGACTGACCAACGGCTTGTTCCTCGACGACAAACGCTTCTGGCCGATTTTTGAACGAGCGGCCGCACTCGACGTGCCGCTCTACCTGCACCCGGCAATTCCGCACCCGGCGGTGGTCGAGGCGTATTACAAGGATTATGTCGACAAATTTCCGTCGCTATTGCGCGCCGCTTGGGGATTTACGGTCGAGACCGCAACCCAGGGGGTGAGGCTGGTGTTAAGCGGCGTGTTCGATGCCTATCCCAACCTTAAGATCATTATCGGCCATTTTGGCGAAGGACTGCCGTTCTTGTTGTGGCGGGTCAATATGGGGTTCGAACGCGATCGCCAGGGAAGCAAGAGCTTTCGCGACGCGTTCTGCGAGCATTTCTATGTCACGACCAGCGGGTTCTTCTCCGATGCGGCGCTGCTGCATTGCATGATGGAAATGGGCATCGACCGGATCATGTTCTCGGTCGACTATCCGTTTGTCGACAACGCCCCGGGCGCCGAATGGACCAAAACCCTGCCGCTATCACCCGAGGACAAGGAAAAGCTGCTTAACGGCAATGCGCGGCGCTTGCTGAAACTGTGAGTGTCGAGGCGATCCGGCCGCCCGGCGACCGCAGCAATCGGCGGCCGCACGGCGCCTCGGCCCTCGGTATCGCGGTGTTGCTGTTTGGCTTTGCGTTTTTGTACGCGCCGATTGCGCTGCTGATCATCTATTCCTTCAACGCATCGCGCTTGGTCACGGTGTGGGCCGGCTTTTCGACGCGTTGGTACGGCGCCCTGGTCCACGATGACCAGTTTCGCAGGGCGGCCGCCACCAGCCTCGAAGTCGCGGCGATGGCGGCCAGCTTGGCGCTGATCCTGGGCACGGCCGCCGGGTTTGCGATCGCCCGGTTTTCGCGGTTCCCGGGCCGCGGCCTGTTCGGCTTTGCGCTAATGGCGCCGCTGGTGGTTCCCGAGATCATCCTGGGGTTGTCGCTGCTGCTGTTTTTTGTCGCGTGCCAGGAATGGATCGGCTGGCCGGCCGAGCGCGGCGTCGTTACGATCACGATCGCCCATGCGACCTTCGCCACCGCCTTTGTCGCGGTACTGGTGCGCGCCCAGCTCGCCGGGTTTGATCGTTCGCTCGAGGAAGCCGCGCTCGATCTCGGCGCCCGGCCCTGGGGCGTGTTGGCACGGATCGTTCTGCCCGGGATCCGGCCGGCCCTGGTCTCCGGCTGGCTGCTTGCCTTCACCTTGTCGCTCGACGATCTGGTCGTTGCCAGCTTTGTGACCGGGCCATCGGCGACAACCTTGCCGATGGCGGTTTTTTCGAGCGTCCGGCTTGGCGTCAGCCCCGAGGTGAATGCGCTGGCGAGCGTGTTCCTAGCCGTCGTCTTTGTGCTGGTTGCCGCCGCGTTCGGCCTGGTGGCCCGCGCCGAGCGGCGCCGGCAGCCGGGCTAGTCGGCGCCGTCGAGCTCCGGGTAATGCCGGAAAATGCCGTGCTCGTTGAACGGGATGCGGCGCGGCGAGGCGAGGTAGGCGGCGATCCGCGGGCGCTGGGCGACCTGGTCGTGCACGGCGATCACCCGCGGATAATGCGGGGTCAGCGCCGCCATCCGTTGCGGGAAGGCATAGCGCAGACCGGTGACGATCTGGAACAAGGACAGATCGGGATAGGTCAGCTGGTTGCCGATCAGATGCCCGGCGGCGGCATTGCGCGCCAGCACCCTTTCGAAATAGCCGAGGTATTTGGGCATCCGTGCGCGGCGAAAATCCTCGGTACGGCGACGGGCTTCGGCGCGCTGGTCTTCGTAATAAAGGCTGCTTGCGATCGGGTGGTGGGTGTCGTGGATTTCGTCGACAAAATCGGCCAGCGTCAATTGCAGCTGATGCGCCCATAGCGCGCCGCCCTCGTCGCGCGGCGCCAGGCCGAGTTCGGCGCCGAGATAAAAAAGAATATTGGCGGTCTGCCCGATCACCAGATCGCCGGCCTTCAGAAACGGCGGGGCGAAGGCCGGCCTGGCGATGTCCTCGGCCTGCATCAGGCGCATCATCTCGGCCTCGCCACCCGGTCCGCGAGCGACGTCGACGTAATCGGCGCCGGCCTCTTCCAGGGCCAGCCGGATGAATTCGCCCCGCCCTTGGATCCCGCTCCAATAATAGAGTTCATAGCGCATCTCGCCCTCCCGCCTCGCTCAAGGGTGCGGCGTCGTTACCGGCGATCGCAGAACCGGTCAGGGCGCCATGCCCTTTTCCGCCAGCTCGTGCAGCGCCTTGTCGGTCTTGCTCTGGTCGAGCCCCATCGCCTTCATGATATGCGGCGCTTTGGTGTATTGGATATCGCGATATTCGACGACTTCGACGCGGTTGCCCCACGGGTCGAGGAAATCGAGAAATGGTCCCGGCAGCAGTTCACCGCCGGCCGCCGTGACGAGATCGCGGACCTGCGCGCGGTTGTCGACCACCAGGCCAAAATGCCGGCGCCGGTCACGCCCTGCACCCGGCGCTTGCATCAGATTGATGAACTGGTCGCCCAATTCGATAAAGGCGTTGCCCGGGCGTTTTGCCCGCAGGGTGAAATCGAAGATTTTGCCGTAAAAGGCGAGCGCCTCGTCGATGTCGCCGACCTCGAGTGCGACATGATTGATCCCGACGAGCCGCGGCTTGCCGCCGCTCGCCTCGCTGGTGGGAGCCTGTTCGGCCATGCTGCTCTCCCCGTTTTGGACAGTGTGCCGCCTGCTATATCGGGCGCCTCTTGGCCAGATCGATGGCGCCCGGCGAGAAATTTGCCCGCTGGGCGAGGCCATCGGGCGGGATCGCCGGTTGGCGTCGGAGGGGCAGGCGCTATAATCCGCGGCCCGATCCTGCCGGAGGCCATGCAATGTCCGTTGATCTGACCGTCGAAGGTGCGGTCGCGAAAATCGTCCTGAACCGACCCGACAAGTTGAACGCGCTCGATCTCGAAATGCGGCAGAGCTTGTCGGAGCATTTCGTCCGACTGCGCTATGACGAGACGGTCCGGGTGATTGTCGTGACCGGCGCGGGGCGGGGCTTTTGCTCGGGCGCCGATGTCGACCGCATGGCCGGACGTGATCATGACTTGCGCGCCGGCCGCGAACGGATGCAACAGGGCGCCCATACCTTTATTCGTGCTCTGCATGCGATCGAAAAGCCGACGATTGCCGCGGTGCGCGGCCCGGCGGTCGGCATCGGATGGAGTATCGCTTTGGCCTGCGATCTGGTTGTCGCATCCCAAACCGCGCGGTTTTCCCAGATCTTTCGCCGCATCGGTCTGGCCCCCGATGGCGGCGCGATCTGGTTTCTGACCCGGCGGCTGGGCATGGCCAAGGCCAAGGAATTGGTGTTTACCGCCCGGTTTGTCGAAGCCGAAGAGGCGCTGGCGCTCGGACTCGTCAATTATGTCGTCGCCGATGACGAGCTGATGGCCAAAACCGATGCGCTGGCCAGGGACTTGGCCGAAGCGCCGACTTTCGCCCTTGGCCTCGCCAAGAAATTGTTTCACGCCGCGGTCGGCCCGAGCCTCGACGACTATCTCGACATCGAAAGCCTGGTCCAGCCGCAATTGCATATGACCGCCGACAATGCCGAAGGCATCGCGGCGTTCCGGGAAAAGCGCGCCCCCAAATTTACCGGCCGCTGAGCGCGGCTGGCCTGTTGGCCGCGGGGCGAACGCCAACCGCAAGACCGGCGCACCCGATTGGATCGCGGCCCCGAGGCGCGGGCGCCGGAGCCGCCATTCCGATCGAGAGACCCCGCAGCGGGGGGCCGGAGGGCGGCGAGTTAGGGCTTGGGGCGCGGGGCGCGAGCCGCCGAACCCGCGCCCGATAGCCTTACGAGCCGTGTTTGGGATCGTCCCGGGGCGGCGGATCGCGGTCGAGCACCTCCTGGATGCGCTTCGGATCGACCCGAACCTCGACCCCGGCTCGCTCCTGCTGAATAAGCATCGGTGAGCGTGAATCGCGCTGGCCCCAGCCGCGATTCAACGCTTCCGAAAGTTCGGCCAGGGCGAGGTTCGCCATCCGCATCGGCACGTTAAAATCGCGTCCGAGCTGGGTGGCGAGGGTCATGTCTTTGTGCGCGAGCCTCAGCGCGAACGCCGCCGGTTCGTAAACGCCCGGCAGGAACTGGTCGATCAGCCCGTCGAAGGTCCGCCGCCGGCCGCTCGCCCCCTCGCGTACCGCCTCCCACAACGCCAGCGGCTCGACCCCGGCCTTGATCCCGACCGTGAACATCTCGGCGAGCGCGGTCTGAATGCAGTAGCCGGCACCGTTATGCACCAGCTTGGCGACCGATCCGGCGCCGATCGGCCCGACATAGCGCGCCTTGTCGCCCATCGCGTCGAGAACCGGCTTGTAGCGGTTGAAGATCTGCTCGTCCCCGCCGACCCACAGCGCCAATTTGCCGGTGCGCGCACCGCGCGGTCCGCCGCTGACCGGGGAATCGAGCATGTACACGTCACGCTCGGCAAAGGCGGCGTGGATGCGGCGGACAACCGTCGGGGAGTTGGTCGAAAGATCGAAATAGGCCTTGCCGCGGCTCATCCCGTTTAGGAGGCCCTGTTCGCCGAGCGCCACCTCCTCGACTTCGACCGGGCCCGGCAGCGAGGTGAAGACCACCTCGGCCGCCTCGCCGACCGCGCGCGGGTTGTCCGCCCATTGGGCGCCGGCGGCGAGGTAGGGCTCGGCCGCGGCCCGGCGCACATCATGCACAACCAATTCGTGCCCGGCCTTCTGCAGGTTCGCGGCCATGCCCGAACCCATTGTGCCGAGCCCGATAAATCCGATTTTCATGACAACCCTCCCCGAGGTCGTTCGGTTGCCGAGCGATCAGAGGACGTCTTTGGCGACCAGGGCGGCGGTCATGGCTGCCGGCCAGCCGGCGTAAAATGCCAGATGGGTGATGATTTCCCCGATCTCCTCTTTGGTGACGCCATTGTCGAGGGCGCGCTGCAGATGGCCAACCAACTGCTTTTCCCGACCGAGCGCGATCAAGGTCGCGCAGGTAATCAGGCTGCGATCCCGCTTTGACAGCTGCGGGCGTTCCCAGACGTCCCCGAACAGGACTTTCTCGCTGAGATCGATCAATTTGGGGACGACATGCCGAACCTGGTCGCGAGCCGAAGAGGGTTGCGACTGCGCCATGGTTATTCTCCTTGCTGCGGTTGAGCGGTTGCTTTCGCCGACAGCCTAGCACGCCGCCCGCAGCGCAAACCAGAGCCGCGCCACCCGCTTTCGCGAGGGCAGGGGCGCGCCGCGGACAAGCGTCGGCATCCGGGCGCTTGCCCCGACGGCGCCATCGGCTATGGCCGGGAAGGCGGATGAAACGGCGTGCGACCCGCGGCGGCCCGGCAAGCGCCGCAACCAGCGGTTTGGCTGATTTTTCGCCCGCTGTAAAATACAGCGAGTTTACAGCGAAAATCATCGCTGAGGTTGAATAGCCTCAATCGTCGACCCGCATCGCCGGTCCTCGGCGCAGCGCCCAAATGCCGCCGCCGAGGCTAGTCATGGCATCGGAAGACGCCGATTTTATGGACGATGATCAGGCGCTTTCGGTTGGCCCGGAGGAATGGACGAAATGGGCGCGCCGCGCCGCAATCGGGCATGCTGTAATTTGGGGTTGCGCCAAAATCGGTATCGCCAACGGGCAAACGCTCAGGCTCGAGGCGCGTTGGGCAGCGGGGCGATGTTCTGTCGACGGCGATTTTGGTTGGTGGGCGCTTCTCCCTTCGATAAGCTTTATGGACAGAACGGGAGGCGCTGTTGAATACAGCTGAACTTTTAAGAAAGTGCGCGCGGCTGCCCAGCCGCATGGCCTTGCTGCTCGGATTGGGCGCGGTTTCGGTCGGCGGCGCCGCGGCCAATGTTCCCGAGGCGCAGCCCGAAGGCGGCACGGCGGCAAGCGCGATCGGGGCGGTGACGGTGCGCGCCGAGGGCGGCCGGATCTATCTGCGCGAAGCCGGACGCGAGAGCGAATTGCGACTGGGCCCGACGCCGCAGCGCGAGCATCTGCTGCGCCTGCTCGAACCCCATGGCCGGGCCGGGGTCAGGCTCGAGGGCGATCCGCGGCTGATTATGTCGGGCGGCGGGGGCGCCGGCTTTACCCTGAGGGATTTGACCAAATCGCTGCCCGGTCGGCCCGCCCCGGATACCGCCAGCACGCCGCCGGCGAGCGTGCCGCAAGCCTCGCCAAAAAAAGAGCCGCAGCCGCGCGACCCTAGCCCGGCGGCCGCCAAAAAGGGTTGAGCGGCGCTTCGCCGAGCGCGGCGACGCTCGACAGCGCGCCCAAGGGCTTTCGCCGCGGCACCCATCGTCTCGTCTCGCCGGCGGCGACGCTGGCCCGGTTCCGGCCGTTGGCGGCGGCGATGGGCATCACCCGGCTGGGCAATATCACCGGGCTCGACCGGATCGGAATTCCGGTGGCGGTGGCGGTGCGGCCCAATTCGCGATCGGTCTCGGTCGCGCAAGGCAAGGGCCTCGAATTGCCGCAGGCGATGGCCTCGGCGCTGATGGAGGCGATTGAAGGTTTTCACGCCGAAGAGGTCGGCGACGGCCGGCGGGCACCCTATCGCGAACTTGCGGCCACGGATGCGGTTGTCGATCCGCTGGCCTTGTGCACGACCGGCAAGCCGTTCGATCCGGATGCCGCCATCGGTTGGACGGCAGGCTTTGACCTGTTGCGCGAAGAGCCTTGCTGGGTGCCGACCGAACTCGTTCATGCCGACTATACAAGGCCGCTCGACGGCTATTTCCCGGCGGGGTCGAACGGGCTGGCCTCGGGCAACCACCTGACCGAGGCGATCAGCGCCGCGCTGTGCGAACTGGTCGAGCGCGACGCGGTTGCGCTGTGGCGCGCCAGCGGCGTCGGCGCTCGGGCGCAGCGGGCGATCGACCGGCGCTCGATCGACGATCCCGACTGTCGCGAATTGCTGGCGAAATACGAGCGCGCCGGGATCGAGCCGCGGCTGTGGGATGTCACGACCGATATCGGCATCGCCGCCTTTGTCTGCGATATTCGCGATCCCGCACCGGGTGAGCCCGGCCGCTTGCGGCGCTTCCATGGCGCCGGCTGCCATCCCGACCGGGCGATCGCGCTGAGCCGGGCGCTGACCGAAGCGGCGCAGGCGCGGCTGACCTATATCGCCGGCATGCGCGACGATCTGTTGCCGGTGGAATATCAGGAGCCCGAAGGGGCCGACATTCTCGACGCGTTGATCGACGCGCTCGCCGCCGAGACCGCGCCGCGACAATTACGGGCGGTCGCGAGTTTTGCCTCGGACGATCTTGCCCGGGACCTCGCCTGGGAATTCGAGCGGCTGCGGGCGGCGGGGATTGGGCGGGTGGTCATGGTCGATCTGACCCGGGCCGATCTGGGGGTTCCGGTGGTTCGGGTCGTGATCCCCGGTCTCGAAGGCGATATCAAGCACCCCCATTACGTCCCCGGAGCGCGCGCGCGCCGGGCGGCGGGGCTCGCCTGATGGACAGCCCGGCCCAGCGCGCCATCATCTTCGCCGGGCCCTCGCTGCCGCCCGCCGCTCGTCCGAGCGACAGGGCGCTCGAATGGCGCCCGCCGGTGCGCCAGGGCGAGGTTTACGCGGCGGCGGTGACCGGCCCGGCGATCATCGGCATCGTCGACGGCTATTTCGAGGTGACCCCGAGCGTGTGGCACAAAGAGATCCTGTGGGCGATGAGCCGGGGCATCCATGTTTACGGCGCGGCCAGCATCGGCGCGTTGCGCGCCGCCGAACTGCACAATTTTGGCATGGTCGGGGTGGGCCGCATCTTCGCGATGTTTCGCGACGGCGTTCTCGCAGACGACGACGAGGTCGCGGTGCTGCACGGGCCCGAGGAGCTTGGCTATCCCGCGCTTACCGACGCAATGGTCAATATCCGTGCGACCCTCGAGGCGGCGCGCGCCGCCGCGATCATCGATGCGATGCTCGACGCCCGGCTCACCGCGATCGCCAAGTCGCTGTTTTACAAGGAGAGGAGCTGGGCGGCAGTGGTTCGGCGCGGTGCGGCCGGCGGCCTGCCCGCGGCGAGCCTCGCAGCGCTGACCGCATGGTTGGGCGGCCACACAATCGACCAGAAACGCGCCGACGCGTTGGCGATGGTCGCGCAGATCCGGCGCCATCTCGCCGGCGGTGTCGCGCCGCTGGCGGTCGACTATCGTTTCCACGCGACCGGCTACCATCACGCCGCGGCGCGGCGATAAATCGCCCGCCGGGTTCGGCGCATTACGAGAAGCAGCCGATCTTCCATGCCAGCCAAGATCCCGCGGGGACCGGAACCACGACATCCCGATTGATTTGCAAGAGCGTCAACCCCGACGGCCGGGCATTGACCAGCTGCTTCAACTCAAACGTCTCGACAAAATCCTCATTGGGCGAAAACGCGGCCAGCGCGCTGGCCCAATTTCCGGGGGCAAAGAGGCTATGCAAGCTGCCCGGCAGCCCGCCGACATATGAGCCTGCGTGCGACATGACGTCGCCAAATGCGACAAAGCGCGTCGTATTGGGGAAGGGCAGGGTAACCGCATTTCTTTGCCAATTGCCGGACGGGTAGAAGATCCCGCCGCAAAAATTGTTGGAGAAGCGGCCGCCTGGATTGTCGACGAAACTGTCAAACCAATAGACGTGCCCGAATTCATGCGCCAACACCGCGAGAATGCTCATCGCGGAACTCTGGGCAAAGGAATCCGGCTTCACAGTTACCGAAACCGGATAAGGGCTGGCATTTCGCAAGTGAATGACCGTGTCGATGAACGCCGTGTAAAACAGCGAAAATGGCGGGGGACAGTAATGGGAGGGAGCACAGTTCCACTGATATGTTTTCGGGTTTTTCGAGTTGATATTATTCCACAAGCCGAGTGACAGACCGATATACCGCTTCCCCGGTGACGGGTTGGGCGGGTAAGTGCGCAGTCCCCAAGAATAGTCGGGGACCAGCGCGCCGGTGAGATTGCATGTGGTCGGGTCGGAGGGGTTCGTGCAGCCGCTGGGATCGATGAATATTCCGTCCAACCCGCAAAGCTTGTATTGGAAAGCGGGACTGGCGGCGGCGAAAGCGTTCTTCAGATCCGCCTGAACGTCGGGCGGAACAGACGGGCTCGAAGCCGCCATCGGGGTGGCGTTGGTCGCCGGCGCGAACGGCGTCGTAACAAAGTGCACGTCATTGAGCGCGCCGTTGGTGCAGACTTGCGCCAGGGCGGGCGGTGACGCGCCGCCGATCACGATCAGCGCGGCAGCGGCGATCAAAAATGCGATCAACTTCATTGAATATTCTCCCCGCCTCGCGCCTGCCGCCGGCGATCGCGCAGCCAAGCGTTGTTCTATATTGTCGTAAAACGAACGCTAAACGCTCCTATTATGCCTGTCAATTTTTTAATCTTTTAACGCCTGAACCGCACGCAGCCTGCCTTAACAATGCTTTGACGCGTCGCCTCCAACAGGTAATTTGACCAGGCCATGTCACGCGGGGTTCGCCATTATTGACGCGTCCGCCGCTCGGGTGCCGGTTTGGCGGAATGCGGCACAGCGATCATGTCTTTGATCGATCCTGTTTCACTTTAACGATTTGGCTCGAGGGGCGAGGCCAAACAGGGGCCGGCACCCGGCCGTTACTCTCGCGCCCCGGCCAAAAGCGTGATCGGTCGGTTGTCGGCCAACGCCACATGTGCGGCCTCGACGCGCCTCACCTCGTCGGACGCGCCGAGCGCTTTGAAGATCATCCCGGCCTCGTCGAGCCGTCGATGCGCCCCCGCGACGTCGGCAGCGGATTGGCGCAAGGCCGCGCTGGTGACAAGGGCGCGCGCCAGATCGTTGCGCGCGCCGATGCGGCCGAGAAGGTCGATAGCGCTCTCGATATGCGGCTCGGCGGCCAATCGGTCGTCCGCGCCGAGACAGACGCCGACCAGCCAATGGGCGATACCTTCGAATTGCCGGTAATCCATCAGCCGGCTGGTATTGAGCACAGCTTCGGCCAGGCTTTGGGCGGCGTCACGCGCGCCATCAAGCAGATGTCCCTCAGCGAGCCACAGCGCAAACCGCGCCTCGCCGTAACGCAAGCCGGACGCCGCAAACCAGGCCACGACCTCGCCGAGATCGGCAATACCGGGTGCGATCTGACCCAACCGGATCCTGCCGTAGCCGCGCATCCCGGCGGCCATGATCCGGTCAAACGGCAGCGGCGCGAGCGCCAACGCCTCGTCGCAATAACGCACGCCGATTTCGGGCTCGCCGCGCTGGATATACGTCCCGCCGAGACGCCATAACCCGACGATCCGCAACCGCGTATCTTTCAAGATCGCCGCATAGTCGAGGGCGCGCCGGCAATAATCCAGGCTTTTGTCCCAGTTGCCGAGGGCGATCGCCGCCGGGCTCAAATGCCACATCGTGCGGCAGGTCCACCACAGATTGCCCTGCCGTTCGAAGATCGCCAGGGCGTGCTCGCCGACCTCGACCGCCTCGCGCAGTCTTCCGCTAAAGAGGTTGATCTGGGCGAGGCAGGATTCGGCAAAAGCCGCCATGTCGTCAAAACCGGCCCCGGCCGCGACCGTGGCCGCCTCACGGCAGTGATGGGCGGCAATGTCGAGCCGTCCGCCGGTCAGGGTGTGCAAAAAGCCGCGCCAGTAATGCCAAGTGGCCCGGCGCCGCGGCTCGGCGGCCGCCGCGACAAGCGGCGAGATCCGGTCGAGCGCCGCCATATGCTCGGCATGCTGGCCGAGGGCGAATTTGACCTCGCCCTGTTTCAAGATGGCGTCGATGCGGCGCAGCCGGTTGGCCGCGCTGTCGGGGAGCCGGTCGAGGCGCGCCAGCGCATCCTCGAAATAGGCGAGGGCATCGGCATTGGCCCAGCGCCGCTGCGCCTTTTCGGCCGCCAGGATGGCGTAGTCGATGGCCTTTTCGGCGGTCTTGCTGCGCCCGAAATGAAGGGCGAGGAGTTCGGCGATCTCCTCGGCGCGGTCGCCATAGAGCCGCTCGAGCGCCTCTCCGACGGTGCGGTGATAGGCGCGGCGCTGGCGCTCGAGCAGGCTGCCATAGACGGTTTCCTGGGTCAGCGCGTGGCGGAACACGTAAATCGTGCCGTCGTCGTCGGGCCATTCGTCGAGAAATTCGAGCCGGCTCAACGCGCCCAAGGCGGTTTCGACCGGCGTCCCCGGCGGCGCCACGGCACGCAGCAGCCGGAGCGGACATTCATGTCCGGCGACCGCAGCGATCTGCAGGAGCTGCTTGGCCTCCTCGGGCAGCCGGTCGATGCGCGCCATCACCACTTCGTGGATCGTGTTGGGCACCATCAGATCGGCGGGCGCGTCGCCGGTGGCGCTCGCATGCAGGGCCAGCTCTTCAAGAAACAGCGGGTTGCCGTCGGCTTTGGCGACGATCTGCTCGGCCACCCGCCCGAGCTGCGGCGCGGCGCGCGCTTCGGGTGCGAGCACCGAATGCACCACCTGCAAGCTGTCGTCATTTGCCAGAGGCGACAGCGCGATCTGCAGCGCAAACGAGCGTTCGCCCCATGGCGGCCGGTAGCCGGGGCGATAGGTGGCGAGCAGCAGCAGCCGAGCATTGCTGAGGCTTTGGGCCAGAAAGCCGAGAAACTCTTCCGAGATCCTGTCGACCCAGTGCAGGTCTTCGAGCGCCAGAACCAGCGGCCGCACACGGCTGGCGCGCAGGCAGAGCTGGCGCAGGATCTCGAAGGCCTGGGTCTTGACCGCCTCCGGGTTGGACAAGGCGGGGGCGGTGCGCTCGCCCTCGACCTGGAGCAGCTGCAGCAGCACCGGGGCGGTCTCGGCGGGATCAAGGCCGGCGGTGCGCAGCGCCCGCGAGAGCTTTTCGGCCACCGTCGCGGGCGGGTCGGTCTCGGCGATGCCGCAATTGCTGCGCAGCGTGTCGAGCACCAGCAGATAGGGGATCTGGGTGCCGTAAGACAGGCACCTGCCGCCGACCCAATTCACCCGGCTGTCGTCCACTTCGCGGCGAAATTCGGCGAGCAGGCGCGATTTGCCGATGCCGGGCTCGCCGACGATCCCGACCGCCCGCCCATGCCCGTCCTCGAGCTGCGCAAATGTGGCGCGCAGCAGCTGACGCTCGCTGTCGCGGTCGACATAACGCGCGGTGCGTGAGGGGATGCGCTCGCGCAATCCCGAGCGGCGGTGCGAGACGTCGTGCAGACGATAGGCGACGACCGGCTGGGCGATGCCTTTCAAATTGAGGGCGCCGACCGGCTCGACCCGTACATAGTCGCGCGCCGCCCGGTAGGTCTCGTCGCTGATCAGAACCGAGCCGGGGGCGGCCTCCGCCTGCAGCCGTACCGCGACAATCGGCGTCTCGCCGATCACGGTGGGTTCGAGCCGTACACTCTCGGCAACCGGACCATAATAGACGAGCCCGGTGTCGATGCCGATGCGCACGTCGATCACGACGCCGCCGCGATCGGCAGCCCCCTCGGCGACGGCGCGCTGCACCGCCAGCGCCGCCAGCAAGGCGCGGCGGACATGGTCTTCCTCGGCCAGCGGCAACCCGAACAGGGCGAGAAAGCCGTCGCCCTGAAATTGGGCGATTGTCCCGCCATAGCGGCGCACCTCGGTGGCGCTGGCGTCAAGAAAGCGCTGCACGAGGTCGCGCATGGCCTCCGGGCCGAGGCGGGTGGTCAGCGGCGTCGATCCGACAATGTCGCAATCGAGTACGGTGGCCAGCCGCATCTCGCCGCGCACGGTCGCCGGCGGCGCGGCCGCGGCGCCGTCGGGGGCGGAAGCGGGCTCGGCGGCGGGCGCCAACGGCGCGCCGCAGCGCTCGCAGAATTGGTGGGCCACCGGGTTGGCGGCGCCGCATCGTGGGCAGGCGCGCGCCAGCGCCGCGCCGCACTGGCCGCAGAATCTGCTGTCGGCCGCATTGTCGGCGCCGCAGCGAGGGCACCGCATCGGGGGTCTCCGAAGATAATGTGCGGGGCGGCGCATAAACCCCGGCTAAGGTAATCGCGACCCGGCCGCGCGACAAGCAAGGCCGATGGCGAATGCCCGATTGCACCTCTCGTCACGCTGGCCAAGGACGCGATCCACGAGCGGCCCGTCGCGCGCGACCGCCGCCGGGCCGCAGCGCGAATTGGGCGGGTGAATTGGGCGGGGCGGCGGTGGCCGGCGCGAAACGCGAACACTCCCGGCCTTGGAGGCGCGGGAGTGTCGGTTTGGGTGGTTGCGGGGGGAGGATTTGAACCTCCGACCTTCAGGTTATGAGCCTGACGAGCTACCGGACTGCTCCACCCCGCGCTGGCAAGGAAGGCGGCGGTTGCGGGCGCCGGGCGCGGCGACACGGTCGGGCGGCGGCGGCGCCGCGGCGGGTCGGTGCCGCGCGCGCTTGGGGCCGGGGGGTTGGGGCGGGGGCGGCGAGAGCCTGGCGGCGACCGGCTCTCCCGCGGCTGGGGCCGCAGTACCATCGGCGCTGAGGGTTTTCACGGCCGAGTTCGGGATGGGATCGGGTGGTGCGCCCCTCGCTGTTGGCCACCAGGCTGTCGCCGCCCCCGCCGGGGGAGCGGAATTGGTGCGATGCGACCGGGGATGCCGGGAAGGGCAGGGGCCGCCGGGCGGGGCTTGCCGCTGGTCGCCGGCGGATGGCGCCGGAGGGGTCCGGCGCGTGATCGGAACGGTTCGAGCGATTAGTACCGGTCGGCTGCACGGGTTGCCCCGCTTCCACCTCCGGCCTATCGACGTGGTGGTCTTCCACGGCTCTCAACGAGACCTGGTTTTGAGGGGGGCTTCCCGCTTAGATGCGTTCAGCGGTTATCCCGTCCGCACTTAGCTACCCGGCGTTGCGGCGGGCGCCACAACCGGTCCACCAGAGGTGCGTCCCTCCCGGTCCTCTCGTACTGGGGAGAGCGCCTCGCAAGTCTCGACCACCCGCGGCAGATAGGGACCGAACTGTCTCACGACGTTCTAAACCCAGCTCACGTACCGCTTTAAATGGCGAACAGCCATACCCTTGGGACCTGCTCCAGCCCCAGGATGCGATGAGCCGACATCGAGGTGCCAAACGACGCCGTCGATATGGACTCTTGGGCGTCATCAGCCTGTTATCCCCGGCGTACCTTTTATCCGTTGAGCGATGGCCCTTCCACGCGGGACCACCGGATCACTATGGCCGACTTTCGTCTCTGCTCGAGCCGTCGCTCTCGCAGTCAGGCGGGCTTGTGCCATTGCACTCGACAGCTGATTTCCGACCAGCCTGAGCCCACCATCGCGCGCCTCCGTTACGCTTTGGGAGGCGACCGCCCCAGTCAAACTACCCGCCATGCAGGGTCCCGGACCCGGTTGCACGGGCCGCGGTTAGATGCCAGAGAACATAAGAGCGGTATTTCAAGGTCGCCTCCACCCCAACTGGCGCCAGGGCTTCACCGGCTCCCGCCTATCCTACACATATCTTCCCTAACACCACTGCAAAGCTGTAGTAAAGGTGCACGGGGTCTTTCCGTCTGACCGCGGGAACTCCGCATCTTCACGGAGAATTCAATTTCGCTGAGCCGGTGTTGGAGACAGCGGGGAAGTCGTTACGCCATTCGTGCAGGTCGGAACTTACCCGACAAGGAATTTCGCTACCTTAGGACCGTTATAGTTACGGCCGCCGTTTACCGGGGCTTCGGTTCGGAGCGTGAACCCCTCCCCTTAACCTTCCGGCACCGGGCAGGCGTCAGACCCTATACGTCGCCTTGCGGCTTCGCAGAGCCCTGTGTTTTTAGTAAACAGTCGCCACCCCCAACTCTGTGCCCCCCATCCCGGCTTGCGCCCGGACAGGGCCCCCTTCTTCCGAAGTTACGGGGGCATTTTGCCGAGTTCCTTCAACACCGTTCGCTCAATCGCCTGGGTATGCTCTACCCGTCCACCTGTGTCGGTTTCGGGTACGGTCTGAATGCCGGCGCTGTTTCCCGGAAGCCCTGCCGCCGCCCCCGCAATCCAGTCAGCGGAAACGGCGCTCGGTCTTCGTCGCGCCCCGGCAGGCGGGGGAATATTAACCCCCTTCCCATCGGCTACGGCTGTCGCCCTCGCCTTAGGGGTCCGGCTAACCCTGCGCGGATTAACCTTGCGCAGGAACCCTTGGACTTGCGGCGCGAGGGTTTCTCACCCTCGTTTGCGCTACTCATGTCAGCATTCTCGCTTCCGATGCCTCCAGCCGGCCTCGCGGCCCGCCTTCACCGGCCTACGGAACGCTCCGCTACCGCGTTCAGAAGACAGAAGTCAGAAATCAGATATCACAACTGCCGCGACGCAGGCCCCAGAGCATCCGGGCAATCTCCCGGAATTCGCCCTGCCAGCGCTCGGCCACATCGGACCCGATATAACCAAGATCGCGGCAATACATAGTCCATACCCGCATCGCGTCGGCCGACCCGATCGCCATCATCAAGAAGCGACCAAACTCGGGCCGCGACAGCCGTTGGCGACCAAAACCCTCGGCCAGGTTGGCGCAGATCGATTTCGACGCCCGCCGCACCTGATCGGCCAACGCAAACTGCTCGATCCGCGGGAATTCGCGGCTCGTCCGGTGCACTTCCAGCGACAACCCGTAGGCTCGCCGGAACACATCGAGATCCTCGACC